>Ga0209636_10002518_pt1 | contig 18677 bp, 17 predicted proteins | sample DeeMarSWOR152_54_FD_187464 | JGI IMG/M metagenome (GOLD analysis project Ga0209636, IMG submission 187464) | Marine sediment microbial communities from White Oak River estuary, North Carolina - WOR-1-52-54 (SPAdes) (version 2) | ecosystem: Environmental > Aquatic > Marine > Intertidal zone >... | reverse complement strand
TTTTCCCCAGCATAAATTGTCAATTTTCTGATCTGCTTGTTCAATGGCATACGTTTTTCAGCTTTCTCTCTTCTAACTTCGGTTATTACTGTCATTATCAAATCTCCATGCTTTTCCGCTTCTTCATCTATGCGTTTCTCATTAAGGCTCGGCCAAGGAGACAGATGTACGCTCTTGAAGCCTTTCTCCTGAACGTACATTATCTGATACATTTCTTCTGTTACGTGCGGCGTTATTGGTGCTAGAAGCTGTAGAATCCTGTACAAGACCGAATACAGCGTGTATTGCACTGCCGTTCTCTTCTCTTGCCCATAGAAACCCGGCTTGTACAGCTTATCTTTCACAGCTTCTAGGTAGCAGTCACAAAACACATGCCACGTGAAGTTGCGGATTTCCTCCATAGCGATGTTGAACTGACATCTCTCGAGAGCGTCCGTCACTTTTTTCGTCAGCTTCTCAGCCTTGCTCAAAATCCACTTGTCTAAAGGCTGAAGAACATACTTGACATTTTCATTCACCGAAAAATCTTTCAACTGATTGCTCACAAAACGTGCAGCATTCCACAGCTTAATCAGGAAACGCCAGCCGTACTCGACGTCTGGCCAGCGGAAAGGTATGTCCGAACCTGTAGCTCCCCCGCCAGCCACCCACTGTCTTGTTGCGTCTGCCCCATATTTTGAGAAAACTTCTTGCGATGCCACGTAATTGCCGAATGACTTGTGCATTGAGCGTCCATCTGTTCCTAGAACCATGCCGTTGACCAAGCAACTTTTGTAAGGTTTTTCGTTGAACAGAGCCAAGTGTCTAACCATTAAGTAGTATGCCCACGTGCGAATAATGTCCACACCAGAAGGATGCACATCGGCAGGGAAAAGCCGTCGCCAATCCTGTCTATCCGGCCAGCCAGCATGAACTGCACATGTTATGGACGAATCAAACCATGTGTCTAGAACATCACTTTCAGGCTTGAATTCTTTTGAACCGCATTTTGGACATTTGTCAATTTTTGGATTTTCTATGCGTGGGTCTATCGGCACCCAATCCGGCTGGGCGAGAATTACTTCGTTGCATTTTTTGCAGTACCATATTGGTATTGGTGTTGCGAACACCCTTTGTCGTGATATTACCCAGTCCCATTCAAGCGATTTTGCCCAGTCTATTAGGCGGTGTTTCATGTAGTCAGGATACCACGTGATCTCTAAAGCGTTCCTTTCCACCTGACTGCTGAGGATACGCGTTTTCATGAACCATTGTTCTTTTTCAAGAATTTCTATTGGAGTGTGACATCTCCAGCAGATACTTACTTCTTGATTGATTGGTTCAATTTTTACTAGTAATCCTTCTTTTTTCAGGTCTTCAACTATGACTTTTTTTGCTTCTTCAGTCGACATTCCAGCGTATTTTCCAGCGTCTTGTGTCATTCTACCATTTTCATCAATGCACGTTATGACTGGCAGCTTGTGTTTCGCCACGCTTTTGACGTCTGCTTTATCTCCATATGTGCATATCATTACAACGCCCGTTCCGAATTCGGGGTCTACAAGGTCATCTGTTATGATTTCCACTGTTCTGTTTGTGGTTGGTACACCGACTTTTTTCCCAACATATTGTTTGAAACGTTCGTCGTTAGGGTTTACAGCTACAGTTACGCATGCTGGAATGAGTTCTGGTCTTGTCGTAGCTATTGTTAGGAAGCCGTCGTCTTGAAGTTTGAACTTAATGTGATGTAATCGTGCAGTTCTCGTTTCATATTCGACTTCAGCGTCTGCTATGGCGGTTTCGCATCTTGGACACCAGTTCACCGGATGCGTTCCACGGTAAACGAACCCGTTCTTATGCAGAAGAACGAAAGAGAGCTGGGTGCGTCTCCAATAATCAGGGTCCATTGTCTTATACTCTGTTGTCCAATCAATTGAACAGCCAAGACTCGTAATGGCTTTCTTCATAAGGCCTATGTTTTTATCCACAAGCTCTTCACAGAGCTCTCGAAACTTGTCTGGTGCGAGATCAGTTTTTTTAATTCGATGCAGCTTCTCGACTTCCACCTCGGTGGGCAAGCCATGGCAGTCCCATCCTTGAGGAAAATAGACATTGTAGCCTGTCATGCGTTTGTATCTGGCTACCATATCAAAGTATGTCCAGTTGAGAACTAGTCCCATGTGAAATTCGCCTGAAGGATAAGGCGGTGGAGTGTCAATGCTGAACGCTGGGCGTGTCTTGTCATCCCAATCAAACCTGTACGTGCCCATCTTTTCCCATTTCTTTTGCCACTTCTCCTCGATTTCGAGAATGCTGAATTTTCTGGACAGCGGCTGTCTCATTCATTGTGACATCCTAGACGTGCTGAACCTTAGGAAAGATAAATATACAGCTAAATAACAGTTACCCTCGGAAGGTTTGGGGGAGCTGGGATGTGACCCGGCTGAGAGGACGGCTGAAAGCCGTCGACCCCTAGAACCTGATCCGGGTAATACCGGCGTAGGGAGCATGCAAATAATGAAAATAGAATTTCCTCTTCCACGAGTTGTCGTCAATCTAGATTTAGTTTATTGGTTTTTGGGTGATGAACTGGAATGACTACTCAAACCAAAGCTGCTAAAGAAGGAAAAATAACTGAAGAAATGCGCATAGTTGCCAGAGACGAACACCAGCCGCCTAAGAGCATACGTCAGCGATTAGCGGAAGGAACAGTGATTATAACTCGAAACGCCAAACGTGAAAATGTTCATCCACTAGGCATTGGAAAAGGACTAAGCACCAAGATCAACGCCAACATTGGCACCAGCCCTGACTTGTGTAATCCTGCCTTGGAAATCGAAAAGGCAAAAATCGCAGCTAAATATGGTGCGGACACAATCATGGACCTCAGTACAGGTGGTGATCTAGACAAAATACGAAAAGCAATAATACGAAGCGTTAATGCGCCGATAGGAACAGTTCCCATATATCAAACAGCCATAGAAGTCGCCAAGAAAAAGGGATCAATCATACACATGACTGAAGATGATGTTTTTAAGACCATAGAAAAACATGCAAAAGACGGCGTTGACTTCATGACACTGCATTGTGGAGTAACCCAACAGATCGTTAACCGGCTTGCCAAGCATCCCCGCCTAATGGGAGTCGTAAGCCGCGGGGGAACTTTCCTCGCTGCATGGATCCTACACCATAAAAAGGAAAATCCATTGTACGCAAATTTTGACTATCTCCTTGAGATAGCTGCACAATACGATTTTGCCTTAAGCCTTGGAGACGGTCTAAGACCAGGATGTATTTTTGACTCGACAGATTGGCCTCAAATTCAGGAGCTGTTGACTATTGGAGAACTCGTTGAGAGGGCAAGAGATGCGAGTGTACAAGCTATGGTTGAAGGACCAGGCCATCTACCGCTGAACGATATAAAAGCCAATGTTGAACTCGAAAAATCCATATGCAAAGGCGCGCCATTTTATGTCCTAGGCCCTGTAGTAACTGAAATAGCACCCGGATACGATCACATCGTTGGGGCAATCGGAGGAGCAGTTGCCGGGGTGGCTGGCGCCGATTTCCTGTGTTACTTGACACCCTCAGAGCACTTAGGTCTCCCGAATCTAGAAGATGTAAAGGAGGGAGTCATAACCACGAAAATTGCAGCACACGCCGTTGATATCGTGAAACTCGGGTCTAAGGCTACCTCCCGAGACTTAGCCATGGCTGAAGCCAGAGCAAACCTCAACTGGAAAAAACAAATCGAGAATGCTCTGGACCCAGAAAAAGCCACGAAAATACGCAGCCGGGTGAAACTGAAGAGTCCAGAAACTTGTTCGATGTGCTCCGAATATTGTGCTATAAAGATCTTGAGGGAAGCGATGAAAGCTCAAGGTCAATGCCTATGATAAAACTACCTTTCTTTTTTGGAGGAGCGTGAATGTTTCATATTAGAAGTTTGAAAGGCAAGGTCCCAGTGGCGATTACGATTGCGGGAAGCGATTCTGGAGGAGGAGCTGGAATACAAGCAGATCTCAAAACTTTTGCAGCATTAGGTGTTCACGGCGCAACGGCAATCACGTCAGTGACAGCTCAAAATACTTGTTCAGTTACAAGTATTGAAGACTTGAAAGCAGAAATAATTCGCGAACAGATCAAGGCGGTGGCTGAAGACATAGGCATAGACGCTGGAAAAACCGGAATGCTTCACACAGAAGATATAATCAAAATTGTCTCTTCAGAAGTTTCAAAATACACGTTTCCATTGGTTGTCGACCCTGTTATGATTTCCAAGTCTGGAGCATCCCTCTTGAAACCTGAGGCAATTGATGCTTTGGAAAACTGCCTTCTGCCAAAGGCTACCGTCATAACACCCAACAGGTTTGAGGCTGAGAAGCTTGCCCACATGAAAATCGAAAATCTGAAAGATGTAGAGACTGCAGCTAAGAGAATCTCTAAAATCGGACCAAAAGCCGTTGTAATCAAGGGCGGACATCTAGAAGAGAGCCAGGCAATTGATGTCTTATACTACAAGGGCAAGTGTAAAACGTTGAGCGCTCCAAGATTCGACGTTAGAACTACGCATGGAACTGGTTGCAGCTTCTCAGCAGCCATTGCGGCCGAACTCGCTAAGAAAACAGACGTACCCGCGGCGGTTCAGAAAGCTAAGGAAATCGTGACTTTGGGCATAAAGTTTGGAATAGAAATCGGAGAGGGCTATGGTCCCGTAAACCCAATGGCGCATCTTTACCGTGAATCTTCAAGATACAAAGTACTGACTAACTTAGAAAAAGCCAAGGCTTTGCTTGAGGCAACCCCCGGAGTTGCGATGCTTGTGCCAGAAGTCGGTATGAATATCGCCATGTCAATTCCTTATGCAGAAGGCGTCAATGATGTGGCTGCCATAGAGGGCAGAATAGTAAAAACGTCTGAAGGCGTTAGGGCTGCTGGCAACCCGAAATTCGGGTGTTCTTCACACTTGGCGAGATACATACTTGAAATTGTCAAGCACGACGAGAGAAAAACGGCTGCGCTTAACCTGAAATTCTCAAAAAATGTTCTTTCAACCCTGCAGAAGTTGGGTATGACATTATCCTATTATGACCGGAGAAAAGAGCCTGAAGAAATCAGAAAAGTTGATGGGATGACTGTCCCTTGGGGTGTGAAGCAAGCTATCCAGAGGATCGGAAAGATTCCAGACGCGATCTACCATATGGGAGACATTGGAAAAGAACCCATGATAGTGATTCTTGGCGAACATCCTTGTGAGTTGGCAAAAATTGTCAAAGAAATTGCGAAGAAGGCAGAAAGGAGTTGACAGCAAAGTCCGTATATGTTAAGAAGTTGGCTTTGCTCGCTGTCTTTTCTGCCTTAGGGGTGGCGATAGCACCGTTTGCTAAGTTTGAGTTCTTTGGAACGAAGGCCAATCCGACGCAGCATATGATTAATGTGATTTTGGGAGTGCTCTTAGGTCCTTTCTGGACAGCCATTGCAGCAATTTTCATAGGAACTGTACGAAACATGCTAGGTATAGGCACTCTGTATGCCTTTCCGGGCGGAATACCGGGCGGCATGGTCGTAGGCATCGTCTACTGGCTTCTCAAGCGCTTCAAAGTGGGTGAAAGAAAACGTTTAATGTCAGCCTTTGCAGAACCAATAGGCACGCTGTTGATAGGGGCTCCGCTTGCCCTCTTCCTAATTGCTTCGTGGATTGGGCCCCAAGATCTTGTGAACCTGACAGCAGAAAAAGGAGCTTTGTTTGCTTTCTTAATTTTTGGCGCTGGGTGGGCTCTGAGCTGTGTCTCTGGAATCATAATGGGATTCATCATTCTTGTAATTTTATATAAAGCCAGAATAAACAGGGAGACCTTGTTTGGGGAAATATAGAACGAAAGCACAATTGAAATGCAAAGACATTCTCGGTAAGAAAGCTTTGATATTGGGTGAGGTTGGTTCTGGAAAAACCAGGCTGGCAGCCCAACTACTCCAAGAACTAATGATGCTAGTGAAGCCTGAGCGAATAACAGTCATTGATCTGGCTCCACAGAGAATTGGCGAAATTGGCGGAAAATTAACAGAGTATGTGAAGATAAACAGTAGGATTAGATATCTTTCGCCCAAAAACGTTTTCACACCTAGATTAACTGGCACTTCCCCTGAACAGATATTGCATTATGCGGAATTGAACAGAAAGAGTATGGAACCGCTTCTCAACAGATTCATCCAGAATGCCACCGAAGTTCTTGTCCTAAATGACACTACTCTCCACCTTCATTCGGGTAAGCTAGAGACCGTTTTAAAATGTGCGGCGTTAGCTAGGACTTTTTTAACTACAGCATACTATGGCTCAAAACTTGCTAGAGACTTAGGGACTGGGATAAGCTCAAGGGAAAGGCAATTGACCGACAAATTAGCTTCTTTCATGGATTTGAGCGTCAGACTCGACTGATACTTAAAGAAGAGCGTGCAAGAAATTTGGCCACTATTAGCCTTGCCAGTTCTAGCGTGTTCATTGCCAGTTTTTTGTGAGAGCAAGATACTTAAACGACGAAAAAATTAAAAATCCCAAAATGTCTACTAGCTGTCCGGGAAGGCTAGCTCCCCAAGGTTATACGCTACTTCTATTTCCTCAACTCGGATAGGATGAAACTCACAATTTCTTCAGCAATATTAACGGTTGTAACTGACTGCAAGCCTTTCCAGCCAGGTTGACTGTTAACCTCAACAAAGAGAGGCCCTCTGGAACTTTCCAAGATGTCTACACCAGCGATTCTGCATCCAACGAGACTTGCAGATTTGAGAACCATCTTTTCGAGCCTAGTGTCAAGTTTTATCGAAACTGGTTTGGCTCCTTGGCTGTAATTTGTTTTCCAAGTATTTGCAACACGCTTCATTGATGCGACAACACGGTTGCCTATGACAAATGCGCGAATGTCAGAAAAGCCATGGGGGACAAACTCTTGAAGGTAGACTACGCCGTGGTAGAATGTTATAGCTTTGAAGATTGTGGCAGCGACTTCTGGATTCGTGACTCTTGTTGAACCTATACCTCTTGAACCGAAAATCGGCTTAACAATGATGTCATTGCCCAGCTCATGAAAAGCCTTCAACGCTTCGCCAACATTTTCGGTTACTGCTGTACGAGGGACAGGTAAGCCGTTATCTTCCAAAATTGCCAAAACAGCGTATTTGTCAACGCAGTGCTCAATGGCTTGAGGCGGGTTTATAACAAATAAGCCTAAACGTTCAAGGTGATATAGAATGTCCATTCTAAGTACTATCTCTTCCAAAGACCCACGACCAATGGGGCGAACTATTAAAGCATCCAACTTCTCTGAGATTCTAATGCTACCAGCATTCACGTATGGTTCATAGCCCACACGAGCAATCAGTTGCGGGAACCTAAAGCAAATGTGCAGAATATTACGTCTGGCCAATGCTTCTAGAAGTTGGGTTGAGCTCCAAGAATTTTCGTTCCTTGTTAGGATGCCGACTAACATTTTAGACCCCTTTCAAGATTTTTTGCCAATCGGAGTTTATCGAATTCTCATTTTTAACTTTTTATCAAGGTGCTGTTCAGTGGATAAGTGCACATTCAAATAGCGACCTTCGAAGAAGGTAGTTAATGAGACCAAGAAATCGATTCTTAGATCGTGAGCCATCTTGCGCTTATAACTGAAGAGTGAAGATATCTTCAAGTTTCTGAACGAAGCCATTCTAGAACTTGTGAATGAAGGGAATTAGTTGCTCTGCGTTCTCGAACTTCTGGGAGAGCTTAACGTTCAAATAAGCGCCATATACATTGGAGTATGGTGGTCCTTTCCGTGAGAACAAAGTTAGGATTTTGCCTTTGTGGTTGATTCTGAAACCGTTTCTGCAGGGCTCATGTCCCCTTATCAAGATATTAGCGTTAAATCTTTTCAGTGCTTGATTTGTTATGTTCTCGCCGAAGAGTCTTCCGGCACCTCTCGGGGATTCGCACACTCCCTTAATCACTTCGGTGGGGTCACTCCAGAGCATGTCTTCAAGCAGTCTTTGCCTTGGATGTTTGGTGTGCGCATATGCCAAGTCTTTTAATGTTTTTGCTTGTGGCGGTAATCCTCCATGAATCATTAGGTAACGCTCTTCCACATGTAGCACGTTATACAGGTTTTCGAATAGCTCTAGGATTTTTGAGTATGCATCCCTCCATTTTTCGCCGAATCTTGCTTGAAACTGCATGGGTAGATCATGTGGAGATGCCAGAAGATCTTTTGGTCCCTCATGGTTCCCACGCATCAGAATAACTTGCTTCGGAAATAGAAGTTTCAGCTTTAAGACGATATAATAGACTTCAGCCGAGTAAACGCCTCGATCGCCATAATCCCCGAGAAAGATCAGAAAGCCTGTTTTGCTCTGGTTCATTTTCTGTATGGAATTTGTTTCTTTGAGGATTTGGATTAAGCTTTCCAAGTCTCCATGCAAGTCGCCAACTACTAATGCTTCGCCTAAGGGTTTGATTTTCGCAAGTCTACCTATGACACTGAAATTTCCAACTTGTCCATCTTCCTTTGCAAGTCGCTGCCCAGTTTCTTCAATCAATTCAATGAAATCTTCGCATTGAACTTCTAGGGCCTCTTTGATGATATGCGCGAGGTTTGTCAGCAACCATTGCACCCTAAGCTTCGAAAAGGATTTTTTTGCCCACAAAGTCAGAAACGTTCTTCTCTATTTCGTCTTTCTGATTGTGAATTCTCTCTTGTGTTTCCGTCAATTTTCGTTCCATGGTTTCTTCCTCCGATTCGAACCGTTTCCTGGTCCTTTTCAACCCTTTGAACTCCTCTTGAAGCTTTGAGAGGTTTTCTTTCATGTTTGCAGTTTCTTCTGAAGTTGAAAGTTGCCTTCTCTGAATAATTGTCTCATGGCATCTTTGGTGAAGATCGTCCAAAGAGTTGTTTCTAAAGATTCTCTCCATGTCTTGTTCTGCTTTTCGTTTTCTATCACTCTTCAGTTTCAGCTTTCCCTCAGACATGGAGTTGGCTAGTTTTTTGAGAATTTGCCGCAAGATTGGATACTCGGCTTTTTCGTTAGAAAAAGCATCGAAGGGATCTTCGATGTATTGATTGAGCTTCTCGAGTTCTTCAGGTGTCAAACCGCCTTTGCGGAACACTTGTGACTGAAACTTTATGAATGGCTTTCGAAAATGCCGGAAATTGTGTTTAACTTCTTTCCGTAGCTTTTCCGTCTGCATGCTGAGTTGATTCAGTTGGCTCAAGTTTTCTCTATTTCTAAGATCTGTCATTTTTTGATGTGTTTCAGCCATTTTCCTTTCAATTGAAGCCTTTTCCATTTCGTTCTTCTTTTTGTGGGCTTCTAAGTCCGCTAGTTGCCCTTGAAGGACTAGAAGATTGTCGATGATCTGGAACGTTTCCTCTAATTTTTTAGTTTTGACATACTCCTTTGTTTGAAAACTCTCAAGCTTTTTCAAGAACTCGCTTGCCTTTTCGAAGACTCCTAGGAATTTTCTTCTGTCCATGATAAAGAAAGGTGATATCCTTGGAAACCAATTTCTAATGTCTACTTCGGTTACTGTGAACGCCTTTCGAGTTTCTTGGACGAAATCGTGGAAACTGTCGTAGGAAACTTTGTCTGGAACTTCAATCTGTCCTATTCTTTTGGAGAATAGCCGTGCCAGCTTGTTCAACGCTCTAGCTTTACCATAGGTCTTTCTGCTTCTTTTTTCGATCTCTTTTCTGCTATTCTCTAACAATGTATTGCAAACATCTGAGACGCTATCAAGAATCCCTTTCATTTCATGAAGTAATTCTTGAGCCTTCTCATGAACCGGAGTAAAAATCGAACCAGTTTCTTTTTCAAGCCACTCTTTAGCTTCCTTTGAAGAGATTTCTAGAGGTTCCGACAATGGACTTCCCAATAAAGAAATACATGCGGGATATATTTATTTTTCAAGCTTTCCATGGAATAATCATACTCTTTTTTGAGTAGTTACTCTTAAATAATTAGTGAGGAAATCTGTATTTCTAACCGGTATTGCAAGGTGGAAACATGGTTCGCTTAGACGCAAAACAAACTTCGTTTATTGCAATGATGAGTGCTTTGGGCACTCTCCTCTCGGGAATCTCGCTAAATATCGCACCTATATTAAGAGCAGTCTCTGGTGAAGGTGGAGCAGCGTTGGATCTTTCTCACATTGCAACTTTCATAGCAGCCATTTCTGGTGGACCTTACGTGGGCGCAATAGTGGGTTTTCTAAGTGGGATTTACTCAGGCTATTATTTTGGCTATGTGATGGGCTCACTTGGATTACTTTCTGTTATAGGAATACCGTTTGGGAAAGCCTTGACTGGTTTAACGGTCGGCTTTCTTAATAAAAAACTGAGAGTAAGCAGCAGCTCTCGATCTTCCATTTTGACTGTTCCCTTAATACTTATATCTTATATTCCAGAATGCGTTTTCACCATTCTATATTTTCTGTATATAGTTCTTTATGTTTACGGTCGCGCATATGCGTTCATGTTACCAATGGTTATTCCAAAGGCATGGATTGAAATAGTCTTGATGAGCTTTCTCATGGGTGGACTTGTGGGAAACACGGGTTTTAAGGATTTCATCTTCAGATTCTTTCGCCCCCTAAAGTTGGAGAGATCAGCCAGAGCAATTAGCAAAAGTAAAAGCTAATCCTTAGCCTTTTGTTGCTCTGAACCCAAAAGATTTCATTAAAGTTTCCACATTGATTTCTCCTGCTCTAAAGAGTTCACCGGTTTTCACATTGTTAATTATCAAAACAGCGGGGGCAAAGAAGTTTGGGTCTATTTTGTAGAAGTCATAGTCTGCCTCTTTAAAGATCTCTATGAAGGGTTTTCCGTAGGCTTTAGAGGTCCTAGATGGTGCTTTACTGACTATTTGCTTTAGTTCTTCTTCATCTTCACATTCGACAACATAGTAGGCTACTCCTCCATACAGAATTGCATCGTTTGTTCTCGCCATTGCTTGTGTGAACTTCGGATGAATGGGAGGGATTGGGGCACATCCCCAAGCAAACAAGATCACCTTTGGGTCTAAGCCAAGTCTGTCAAGTTTGTGAATCCCAGTCTCAACTATTCTACCTGAAACTTGAGTTGCACCTGCAATGCTGGCTGTGGGAGTCAAAATCGCTACCAAGTTCTCCGGGAAAACTCCACTCTCCTGAATCAAACTTTCCAGCACTTTGGCCGGAGGATATTTGGCGGTTTCTAGAACCACAATCGCCTTGCGAAAATCATCTTTGTATCCGATTCTGTCGTAGACTTTCTTGGGCTTTAACGCAAGGGCTCTTGCTGGTCCAGAACCTATTGCGAAATAGTCTCCGTCTTTCAATTGCCATCCTGCGTACTGCGAACCCAGTGTTGCAATTGCTGGATGATCTGTGTAAACGAATATTGATGGGAGTTGAAGTCTTCCGTATTTTCTAGAGGTTATTTCTGCTTTTCCACATCCGCCCATGCAAATTTCTGTTATGATTTTTCCACATTGAAAACCGCCTTTAGCCTTTATTCCAGCATCCACGATAGTTGATCCAGAACTTGCTTTTTCAATCTTAACCCTGTAAAATTCTGGGTTTTCGAGTAGTCTTTCCAGGAGTTTCCAAGCTAAACTGTTTACGCTCAGTCCACTTTTCACTAGGTTTTCTCTCCGACTCGTCCTCAGAGGAGCCTTTCATAATTGCTTAATTGTGGATTTTTCTCTCTTGAGACAAAAAGTCTGCCCTTTCCATTTTCAGTTAGGTCTCCAAGAAAAAGGTACAAGGGACCTTTAACGATCTCGTTTTCCTCAATCTTGACTTTCTCTTTGATGCTTTCAATTGTGAATGTTGGCAGAACAGATTCTACGAATCCCCCCATGATTATCTTCCCTCCAGTCATGCTTGCTCCAACTCTTCCTTCACAATCTTTTTGAATGTAAATTGTTCCGCCGTGCATTCTTAAGCCGGCAAACTGACCTGCACCGCCGTAGATTTTGATCAAACCCTTCCGCATGTACGCGCCGGCTTCGTTTCCCACGTTTCCGTGAACGATTATTCTTCCTCCATGAATGCCCTTGCTGCTTCCACGATAAGGTGCAGCCAGATAATGGCTGACATTGCCGTGGATTTCGATTGTTCCACCTTTCATCGCTGAGCCAGCCCATCCTCCAACGTTCCCATGTACAGTTATTTTTCCGCCTTTCATTTCCTCGCCAACGTGCATGCCTACGTTTCCGTTAATCGATAGTTCTCCATGTGTCATGTATGCTCCTACTCTTCTGACTTTGCTAACGTCTCCATGGATTGTTATGGTTGTCTCTTCTTGCTGTTGTTCTTTTCTGTTTTCCTCAACCTTGAAGAGTTCTCTAAGTCTTTTCTGTTTGTTTCCTTCCCAAATTTTCAGCCCTTCTATTTCTTTGCGGTTTTTCCCTTGAAAAATGTCTGGGCTTATGCATTCAGCTATTATTGGAACCCTGAATTTTCTTAAGGGATGAAGGTCTATCATTTTAGACGTCTGCTTTTACAGTTATTGGATGGGAAACTTCAAGATAGTTTTCTGTTACCGGGTAATTTTCATATTCAACAGTCCAGTACTCTCTGAATCTCCTTTTCATTTCATTGGTTATTTCTACGGGGTCAGAGACTTGCACGTCAAGCCACATCGTGGCACCTTCAACATGCTTCAGTATTTCTCCGTTCTTGGCAACGATTTTCCCGCCTTTGATTGTACAGGCAGCTTTTCTGAACGCTCTTCTCACAGTCTTATACTTTTTGGAGGGATCTGTTGTCTCTGGGTTTATATCGTATATGGCTACGTCTGCGTCTGCACCTATGCCTAAATGACCTTTCTCTCTTAGCCCTAAAGCTTTTGCTTGTCCCGCTCTTGTTACTATCGCGATTTCGTCAAGATCTAATTCACGGTCTATTGAGGGAAGGAGGCTTTTGCTTCTTGCGCGTGGATTGATTCTTTTCAGGGTTGCTTCTCTGGCTTTTCTGCTCATAAGCCACGCTATGATTCTTGGATAAGAAGTGAAAGGTCCCCCGTTTGGATGGTCCGTTGTCATAAATATTTTCCATGAATCCCTAGTTAGTAAGGCTAGCTCCAGCCCTATAGACCATTGGATTGCATGAACGTAGCTCTTACGGCGATAATGGAAAGGCACTATTCCTGAACTTGTTTCAGTTTCAACGTCATGGTTTACCCACTTATTTCCAGTTAGTTCGTAGAGATTGTATTGGAATGGGCCGTCAGCAGTCATAGTTGTTGTGTCCGTAAATATTACTTGACCCATGTCTAAAGTTACGTGCGAATGGTTGTTGACGTATTTCGCGATTTCCTCTGCTCCAGACTCAACTGTTCTCCAGTCTGAACCTTTGAAGGCAGAGAACTGGCAATGAGTTATATGGATTGCAGGATTGTCCTCCGAGGCTAAGTCCTCAACGCATTTCATTGTATCTAAAGCTGTGAGGTAATTTCCGGGTTTTCCGAGGTTGTTTGTGTGAACGTGAATTGTGTGCGGCAAGTTTAGAAGCTTGTTGACTTTGCACAGTCCACGGACGATTTCACGCGGCGTTATGCCGAAGTATGGAACATGGTCGTCTATGCTGCTGACGTTGCGACCGGAGCCCCAAGCTTCTAGGCCTCCTGGGTTGACGATTTTTATGGCGTATCCCTTTGTTGTGGTCATCATCCAAGCAACATATCTAGCGCACTCTTCGACTTTTCCGTCTTTTAGATATTCGAGTACAAACCACCAGTCGCCCAGAAGCGGGTAAGTTGCCTTATCAACCATTGGAGTGTCGTTCAACTCTTCGTGCGTGTGTTTGGCTTCCAACGGTGGCATAGACGGGTTCATTATTGTAGTGTAGCCCATTCTGGCGTAGCGATAACCCGTTGTGAAGGTGGAAGGAATTGAACGTCCAACACCAGACCTTGTATTCGAGGTTTTCCGTTCGAAGTCTCTAAAATGGTCTTCTGGTCTCAGGAGTCTGCCTGTGTTAACTTCAGAACCTGCAATATGGCAGTGAATATCCACGCCGCCTGGCATAACAACCATTCCAGACGCATCAACTATTCTTGCGCCATTTTCATCCACTTTTTCGACAATTTTTCCGTCTCTGATCGCAATGTCCATTTTTTCGCCATTAACATCATTAATAGGGTCATAGACAAAGCCGTTCTTTACCAGAAGCTCCATCTATGCTGCCTCCGTTGGTTTCTTCTCTTTGAGTTCTCTGACTTTCGAAAGAATTCTCTTCAATATTTCTTGATCTGGAAGAACACCTTTTGGCGGGTCAACGATCTTTTTGAGGGGCAAGGGCACATGATCCATGCGGTAGGCTGTTCCGCTCTCTTCTATTCCAACAAAGGCTGAGGGAAAAACCACGTCAGCCATTTGAGCAGTAGGGTTCATGTGGGGGTCGATAACTATTAGGGGGTTTCTGACGAGATGCCCCACAGCTTTTTTAGGGAAGTTTGCGACGGGGTCTGAAGCAACTATTAGCGAAGCGTCTGATTCTTCGTTTAAGAGAATATCCATAACAGATGTTTCTCCTGGATTGTACCGTGGATAGCCTAATGAAAAGTCAACAGCATAGGGATAGCCTGTCTGCCAAGTAGAAACCGTGTTTGCGCCAGTGACATTGAAGTGCCCCCTCATGGGCATTATCGCAAATTTCGTTCGCATATTCAAATCCCGAACCAAAGAAAGCGCGGCATCGATGTTTTTCAGCTTGCCCTTGCTCATTGTCAATCCAACTCCGAAAAACAGGATCCCAAAGTCACATCTAATCATCAAGTCTGCAACCTCTTCGAGGTATTCAACCGGAATCCCAGCAACCTTATCAACATCGATTTCTTGATCTCGAACAAGGGCCCTGAAGGCTTGCAGAAGCTCATAATCCTTGTTCGGCTCAACTTGTATGAAATAGTCGGCTATCTCAGCAGATTTCGTCCTTCTGACATCAACAACAATTAGCTTTCTTCCTTCTTTAAACATTGTAGGGGGAAGACCTTTTCTAGGCTGAGGAGAAGGCGCTTTCTTGAAGAAGACTCTCCTTATGGCGCTTTCAATCTTTTTCTTAACTGTGGAAGCTTTAACTTTCGCCAAGTATCCTTTCCAAGCGCTTTTCTGAAATCTACCTTCTGAGAAGGCCGTGTATCTTTCGATGTGTCTCGGGTGGGCACTCCATGGATTGCTGCCCCAATAAACGACTAGGTCTGCTCTGTGTCTAATCTGGCCAAGGGTACACGATGAAATCCCGACGTTTTGAATACTTAAAATTGAAGGCCCGTGGCAGACCACTGCTGTGTTGTCAATCACTCCTCCGATTTCCTCTGCTAGTTCAACGCCTACGCGTGTGGCTTCGCAGCTGGTTGAACTCCAACCATAAAGTATTGGGTAGTTCGCTTCAGCTAGGATTCCCGCGGCTTTTCTAATGGCTTCTTCAAGTGAAGTCTCGACAAGCTTTCCATTCTTTCTTATTAGGGGTCTCAAAATTCTATGCTCATTGTTGTACCCAAGAAATTTCGCTTCACACACAGCGCAGCCATTTTTGACTTTGACAATTCTCCCGTTCTGAATAGTTAGTTCTATGTCATCACACAGACATCCACAAACTGGACATGTTACAGCGTTAATAGTTTGCACGCTATTCCTTCCTAAACTGCTGCTTTAGAAGTTCTTTTAGACTTAGAACGGGTTTATCTTGGGCAGGCTCGACCTCTGCTGGGATTCCTTTGAGGAAGGGCATTCCTGTCCCGTGGGTTTCTGGGTCAACTACAACGTTTGCCCAAGGACCATATGGAATAAAAATCACTCCGACATGCGGGGTTCTTAAGGATTTTAGGGCTTTGATAACGACTGAGCCGAAGTCTGTCGAGACAAGAACGTTGGCTTTTTCTTTTATTCCGAGCTTCTTTAGGTCTTCAGGGTCTATGTAACAGACTGAAACACTTTCCATGTACTCCTTTGAGGCTTTTCCATACTCTTTCGCTACACCCTGCTCTATTGTTCGTCCAGTGAGCAACGTTACAGGCAGTCTTGGATTTTTCTTCATTTGTCAACCTCAGACTTGCTGATCGAGAACATTCCCTACTTAATTAAACATCAATATGAAAGCTAACATAAGTGATCTGACCTAAATAACTTTCTCATTCATGATTAGAAACGCTTACAAGTTGCAGACATTGCTGAAACGCTCAAATCGATCAACGCTCAAACCTAACGGCCTGAAAAACGACTATTAAAGTTGAGGATCTAGTGAAACATCATGGTGTTTCCATCAGCGTTGACAAAGGGAGATTGTTAATGTTGGCCACTATCTTGTTCCGTTCTCTGAATAAGAAGTTTCATCCTGCGAAAGGCTTTTAACCGTATGTACGCTATGTAGTTTTCTAATATCGGGTGTAGCAGATGACACAGGATGACATGCCAAGGAAAAGATTCAGATTATCAACAAGGGAAATAGCTTTGATAGCCGTGTTTGCGGCTCTAATTGCTATAGTCACAAGATTGCCAGGAATCCCTATCTCACTGGGAATCCCCACAGGCAAAATCGAATTTTCAGTTCCTTTGTATCCTTTGGCAGGCATTCTTCTAGGACCGTGGATTGGCGCCCTTGCCGTCACAATAGGCAACCTTATCGCATGGCTGATTCCAAAGTCGACGGTGCTTGGGTTCCTCTTCATTCCTGCAGGAGCATTAGCAGCTTTGAGCGCTGGTTTTCTGTCAAGACGAGCAAAATGGGCAAACTGGAAAGGTGCTGGTGTCCTGCTGGCCATATTAATTGCGCTTTGGTACGTCACACCCGTTGGGCGTGAGGCTCCGCTCTATCCCTTCTTCCTGCATGTGCCCGCTCTTATATTGATCCTGATTTGCAGAGGAAAGATTTCTGAATTTGTGAACAGTGCATCAAGAAGGCTGGTTACAGTGGGCGTCGGCATTGCCAGTTTTGTAGGTGTAATGGCTGACCACATGTGGGGCAACGTAATGTTTATCACAGCTTTACAATATGTTGTGGATATGAAGGCTTTTAGAGATGCACTCAAGAATTTGGGTATGGCAATAGCCCTGGGTTTTTCAGCGAATAACCCAATACCAGACTGGGTATATCAGATGGTCACAAACCCGACTTTAGGCAACTATTTCATGCTTTCTATTCCTGTAGCCGCAGTTGAACGTATTGTATTCACCGCAATCGCCACAGTCATAAGCGTCGGCGTGATCATGGCAATCGGAAGACTATTCTTTGCACGATCTGAAGCTTAACCAAGAACAGGAAAAAACAAGACTTAACAAGAGAAGACACAACCTAAACTTCAGACGATTCTGATAGGACGGTCATGCATGAAAGAGAATATCTACCCCTACGTAGTTTTCCTTCCGGCAAAACAAAAAGACAAAGTGCTATCGGCTATTTTCGGTTCAAAAGCCGCCGTAGATATACTGAAATTCTCAATTAACCAAGGTATTTCGAACAGAATCTACCAAAGAGATCTAATGGTAAATCTCTCGTACTCGAACAAAACTATGATCAAACACTTGAAGTCCCTAACAGCACTGAGCATACTGGAAGAACAGATGGAAAAAACCCAAGTTGAAAACCGCACAGTGTGGTTGAAATCCTATCAACTCTCAGATTTGGGTAAATGGTTTGCGCTATTACTTGCTGAAGAAAAAGACTTATCTGAAAAGGAGAAAGCGGAAATATTGCAGAACATCTTTAGAGTCTATACAAAATGGGTGAGAACATTTTCAAAAAAACTGTACATGAGCACAAAAATATTAGAAAAAATCTTCAAGGAAGAAATGATAGAGGGACAATAATTGCAAACAACCGTTATTGCGGTTGCTGGTAACAAGGACTCTGGAAAGACAACAACGATTGAAGTTTTGACTAAGGAGTTGACGAAAAAAGGATACAAAATTGCCGTAGTAAAACATGTTTTTGAACCAAACTTCACAATAGATACGAAGGGAAAGGACACTTGGAGATTTGCTAAGTCTGGAGCCAAAATAATCGTGAGCATGGCATCAGATGAAATAGCCACTATAGAAAAAATAGACACAACAAGCCTTTCGTTGCAAGAGATTTTTAAGAGATGCAAGGGCGTTGATCTGGTTTTCGTAGAAGGCTTCAAGAAACTCGTAGGCAAGAACCATGATATACCTAAGATCATAGCTGTCAAGTCTGCTGAAGATGCCTTCAAAGCTTCTAAGACCTTTGAACCCATACTAGCCTTTACAGGTCTCGGCTCGATAGAAACACTAAATTTGGACATTCCCTATATAAACCTGCTTGAAAGTGGACAGAAAATCGCAGATTTGGTGGAGAAAAATGTCAAAAAATGATGCAAAACTGATAGTCAAAATTGATGGGAAAGATTTGCCCATGCAGCCCTTCGTTCAGACGATCATAAGAAAAACAGTTTTGGCTATGCTCTCAACCTTAAAGGGTGTGGATATTCAAGGCGACGAGACTATTGAGATGGAAGTCAAGGGAGCCGCCTGATTCTGCTTTTCGCAGTTAAACTGTGGGGTTTGGAGATCCTGTTTAAAGGGGGAGAAGGGAGAAAGGAGAGATCTCTTCAAAACGAAGGAGGGAGATTCTCCAAACCTTTCCACTCTGGCGGCTCTTTCAGACTTGTAACTTCACCTCCCTAGAGAGCTTTGAAGGCCTCAAACCATCTATTATATGAGGCTATCAT
>Ga0209636_10002517_pt1 | contig 18678 bp, 15 predicted proteins | sample DeeMarSWOR152_54_FD_187464 | JGI IMG/M metagenome (GOLD analysis project Ga0209636, IMG submission 187464) | Marine sediment microbial communities from White Oak River estuary, North Carolina - WOR-1-52-54 (SPAdes) (version 2) | ecosystem: Environmental > Aquatic > Marine > Intertidal zone >... | reverse complement strand
TCCTTCCGGTAGATTATCTATCCTGGGCATGAAATCGGTTTCATTGAAATTGCCGCTCACTCTCTGCTGTAGCAATTTCGCCTGTTGGGATGAGCTACTGGCGATCTCAGCGAACTTTACTCCTGCCCGATCAGCAGCTAAATCCGCAAAGCTGAAACCTGATCCACCTCGTGAATCGTCCAGCTCTTTAAAAATTCCTGCCAGATTGGCAAGACCGCTACCCGCTGAAACCGTAATTGCTGCCGATACTAAAAAATGTTTCGCCAGGTCGTCCCGTCCCAATAAAGTCAATTTGACCCTGCCAGGTCCTGGATATGATCTGGATTGGTCTGTATCAAAAAATCGATTGATGTTTCTTCCAACGCTGAAAGCAGCTAAATTCAGGATCAGTGCCCGGTTCTCTGCTTCAGCTTTACTACCTGAGATGGTTCGCTGTTGTGCAAATTGAAAAAGCGGTTTAAGGAACAGGGAAATAGATATGGTTCGACTATCCAACGAGCGAGAAATTGCTGCTAATTTTTCATTATAGATACGCAGCCGTTCCCTTTCATCCGCCGGTAGAAAGAAATCTCGCCCCCGAGTATGTGATCGCTTAATCACATCTGGCTGCCATTGGTAAACTACCGAAGCTTTGTTTTCGTCAATTTGTATGTCTTTAATCGAATCAGCCAATTCAATCATATTTCGGTATTCCTCAAATGGCATGAGTAATTTGTTTATTATCCCGGCTATAAAATTGACCGACCAACCGGGGATTTTTAAACCACCGATTTTTAATCTACTAACAGTTAATCGATTCGAGTCAGGAACAAGCACGGTCGATATATTTAAATAATCTCCAAATGGATTTTGCGGTAAGTTGTAGGTGAATTCTACAGTTACAGAGTTTTGATATAAATTAACATGAGCATACGCTTTTTGATTCTCGGGTGCTCGAGATAGCGCGTAATCCAGAAACAGGTTTAAATCCCGTTCTGTTAATGATACGTTTTTTATATCCCCTGGATTAAGCTTTCTTGGATCATTTTCCTTCATCAACTGCTTAACGCGTGCCACATCTTCGATAGCGAGTGTTGTACCTGGAGTGACTAATGGTTTTGATTGGATGCCAAAAATCACAAAGAGTAGGGGGATACCAATAATGATTATAATAATTACAATCAAACATACAATAAAAAATGTTTTCAGAGCTTTCATAATTTGACAGGTTCCATTTTCATTGAAGAATGAGCTAATTGTTCCCTAACTCATTCACATTTTCTGTTACTTTTATCACTGCATCAACAATATCCTTCATGTCTTTTTCATCTCCCAGTAAAACAAATTGCGGGAACCAGATCGCTTCCTCATAACAAGCTTTTTCTGTCTCAGGGAGGTGATAAGCGTTATAATCAACGCCCAGATCAATTTTTTTTCCTCTCGGTCCGAATGCCAGGTTCTTGAAAATCGGCTGGGTATACAGCGGGATGGAATAGCCGGCACTGACAATTAGACCTTCTTTCTGCAATGCCTGGATAATTTTTAACTTGGGGATATTGTTAAAATATTCTTTTTTGTAGCGCCAGATGTATAGATGATAAGAGTTACTGGTAATCTTTGGATCGTTTGATAATATTTCGATGCCTTCAATTTGAGAAAGATGGTTGTTTAGATAGCGAGCGTTTTTCCCTCTTTTTTGCTTCAATTCATGATAGCGTTCAAATTGAGCTAACAAAACTGCTGCCTGAAACTCTGTCATGCGATAATTACCACCCAGATAGTAATGCTCGTACCAGATACCGCCGTCAACTCTGCCACAATTGGCATGCGAGCGACAGAATCTGGCGGTTTCATCGTCATTGGTCAAAATGATTCCGCCCTCGGCAGAAGTAATGTTTTTAGATGATTGAAAACTGAATCCGCCAGCATCGCCAATGGCACCAACTTTTTGATGATTCCATTCAGAGCCCCAGGCTTGCGCGGCGTCTTCAATCACTTTTAAATTATATTTTTTAGCAAAGGCAAGAATACTATCCATATCCACAGCCCTGCCGCCAAAATGGACGGGCATAATCCCTGTTGTTTTTTCAGTTATGGCTTGTTCGATTTTGTTCATATCAATATTGTAGGTTTGTGGATCGATATCTACAAAAATCGGTATGGCACCAACATCAAGGATGGCTGTTGCAGAAGCGACAAAAGTATAAGCAGGCAAAATCACCTCATCTCCACATTCAATCCCTGCTGATTTCAATGCAATAGATAATGCGACAGTACCACTATTCACACAAATACCATGTTTCGCCTGATGATAACTGGCAAATTTATCAGTAAAACTCTTCACTTTATCGCCATGCAAGGAACCCCATTTCCCACTTTCAATCACTTCTTTTAGATTATTTATTTCATTCTGATCCCATAACGGCCATTTGGGAAATGGTTTCGTTCGAATTGAGGTACCACCATTAACTGCTAATTTCGACATTCACAAGTCTCCTGTTACAAAGTCATCGGTTTTCATTAAATTTCAACTCAATCAAGAATCATACTAAAAGCAAAAGTGGAATAATGGAATTCTGGAATGAAAGAAGAAAGAAGTTAAAAAAACCTCTTGATTATTCCAACAATCGATTGTTCCCAAATTCCCTCAAAATTGGTTAATTCAAATTTAATAATCTTTTCACTTCAGTCACCGCAGTTGCAGCATCGGCGGCATAGCCGTCGGCGCCAATTTCATCAGCATAGCTCCGGGTAACGGGGGCTCCACCGATAATCACCTTCACTGTGTCTCTCAAACCATCGTTTTTCAGTTGTTCAAGGGTGGATTTCATATTGAGCATGGTGGTGGTAAGCAGGGCGCTCATACCGATGATCCGGGCATTATTTTCTTTAATTGCCGAAATAAATTTTTCGGGCGTTACATCGACACCGAGATCGATGATTTCAAAACCAGCGCCTTCCAGCATCATGGCGACCAGGTTTTTACCGATATCGTGTAAATCACCTTTTACCGTACCCAATGCCAATTTGGCAATCGGCTCCACACCTGATTCTGCAAAACGCGGTTTCAGTAATTTCATTCCCGCTTTCATGGCACGGGCAGCTATCAGAACCTCAGGAACATAAAATTCGTTATTTTTAAATTTCTGTCCCACAACATCCATACCAGCAATTAATCCCCGGTTCAATATATCTTTGACAGGTATGTTTGAATCCAGTGCCTGTTGGACAAACGTTTCAGTGTCGGAAGCTTTTCCATTAATGATGCAATTCGTGATTTCTTGCAGCAGTTCCATATTGACCTCCAGTTGTTATTTGATAACATAACTTTCATCCAATTCATAATCTTCTAACATATCTATAATTTTAACAATATTTCGATGTGAATTATTAATTAATGGTTTACAATGTGTTTCTATAGTGATGTAATTGATATAAACGCCGTGCATGATGGCTCTAAACTGCCCCTGCCAATCAACTACGCCATCTCCTACCACAACATAGTTATGCTCACCATTAGAACTTCTGCGATAGTCTTTCACATGAATTGAACGAATATGTTTTCGAATGGCTAAATAACCATAAGGGTAGGGGATTTCACCGGCAGCCGCAGCATTGGCTGGATCCCAATTTGCCTTCAGATTGTTTGAATCTATATCGTCTAAAATTTTAGCGGTGTTTACGCCACTATCCGCCCAAAAGCCAGGCTCATTTTCCAGCAGCAGTTGAAATCCGTATTTTTCTGCTAATGATGCCATTCTTCCTAAGATATGTACCACCTGAATATAATCAGATTGCGGTTCCTTGGCATAGCGTTTGAATCCAAAAATAATGACGTTCCGGATGCCCAGTCGATCTGCCAGTCGGAAACTCTCATAAATGTTTTCTTCAATCTGAAGTTTTAATTGTTCTTCATCGAGCAAAGAGATTTTAAACAGTCCCGGTGAAATCGCCGAGATGTTTAAATCATATTCTTTGACAACTTCTTTTACCAGATTGATTTCATCATTTGCTACATAAGGTACACGACCTGTTGTCAGAGTCCGAATTTCATAATCAGTAATTCCCCATTCCATCCCATATTCCACTGCTTTCCTGATATCTTTTGAAATTTCATCAGATACGATTGCTAATCTCATATTTCAATGACGCCTCATCTTATAAGGTTTGTCAATGCGTGTCCAATTTTTTTCTTTGCCAATGGTCACTGAATGACGAACGACTAAGATGAATTCTGGACCGGGTGCAGCGTTTTGAAGGGTTTAATCAATTGGTTTATAACTATTTTCAACTATATCGTCTATTTAATGTTCCAGAGCCAAGAAGTGGACTAATGAAGTGTTGGAGTACTTTATTTATGTTTTATTTGTTATTAATTTTTCATTAATCCTTAGCGCAATAATTTGCAATTTTGGAATGCTTTGAACGCATCAAAGCATAAATTGACATAGTCAATTCACCCCAAGTTTTGTCCAAAAAAGACTTGATCTCTAATATTATAGCTCCCTTATTCCATTAATTTGGGATGATATATTTTATACCTCATACCCTATCCTTAATACCTATATACCCTTATACCCTTGTAGCCATACACCCTTATACCTTACCAACGAAGAATTCGTAATAGTCTAATCTGTTACCTTCTTTACAGCATCAACCAATTGATCGACTTGCTCAAAGGTATTATAGATATGCAGCGAGGCTCGGATCGCATTCAAGCTATGTTCACCGATGGGGCGTAATCGAATATTGTATTGCTTTTTAATCTGAATGACATAATCAGTATAACTTGCTCGATCATTCAAAATTTTAAAAGTAACAATAGCACCTGATAATTCAGGCTCCTTTGCCGTCAGCAATTTGACTTTATCGATATTCAATAATTGTTCTTTTAAATACGCAGCTAATGCTCTACCCCGTGCGGCAACATGATCCATACCGATAGCATTGAAGAAGTCAAGCGACGCACCAAGTCCCATAATGATCGGTGTATTTCTGGTGGCGTATTCGACGATTTTTGCCGCTCGCTGATATTCGAGAATTTGTTCCTCTAAATTATAGACTCTGTCCGAGTATGCCCCAATATGGTTAGGATGCCAGACGTCTAACATTTCACGTCGAATATAAAGTATACCGGTGCCTTTGGGACCACACAGCCATTTGTGCCCTGAACTGGTATAGAAATCACACCCCAATTGTTTGAAATCAACCGGGATCATCCCCGGTACCTGAGCGCCGTCTAACACAACATAGATTCCTTTCTGGTGACAGAGGTCTGCAATTTCCTTTGCTGGAAAAATCAGACCAGTCGTACATGGAATGTGACTAATCATCAGAACCTTTGTTCGGGGCGTGATATTAGATTCGATGAAGTTTAAATTATCTGCTTTGGTTATACCAGGTTCGAACAGTTTGATCTGAATTCCTATGTCTTTTGCCAGTCCTAACCATGGCATCGCTCCGCCTGGATGTTCGTGAGTGGTCATGAGCACTTCGTCCCCTTTTTTGAGAGGAATTCCACGCACGATAATATTCATCCCCTCTGTCGCATTTCGAGTAAACGCGACTTCATCTTCTCCGCAGTTAAAGAACTTCGCTGCTTTCTTTCGTACGTCATCCACAAGCTTATGACCGGTTTCGGAAATGCTTTCCCATTTCAGCATCTGAGCGTTGATGGTTTCAATAACCGGATAGGGTGAGGGACTCAGTCCACCGCTGTTCATGTAAATCAGGTTCTCGACCAATGGAAATTGTTGTTTGACAAAGCACCAGAATTTTTCATGGTAGGCATTCTTGGGACATTTATAATGTTTAACAGCATTATAAAAATTACTGGTCGCTTCAGTACTTTTCGGATGATTTGAGATCCAGGGAAGTGTTGTGGTAACGGCAAAACAGCCGACTAATTTTTTTAAGAAATTGCGTCGGTTTTCGTTAGCGTTGTTGAAAATCACGATGTTCTCCTATTAAGTCTGCAAAATTTCCAAATCCCATGCACCAAATTTCAAACTAATCCTAAGTTACATTGTAATTTCAATTGTGCAATAATTCATTCCAATCTAATCGATGTTAAATAATGAGATTCTCATTTTCTATTGCCACCACCCTGGCTGGCGCAGCATCAGCCGAATAAATATTCAACGGTAAAGCAACCAAGAAGAATCGGTTCAAATTGATCTGCTCAAGATTGGTTAAATTCTCGATGAGGAATCGATCGTTGTCGAGTATCACTTCCTGAACCTCAGCAGAAAAAGGGGTGTCCGCGCCCAGAAAAGAAATTCTCAGATCATTTACTAAATATTCAGCCGCATCAGAAGTAATTAATGGAAAATCAAGATAATATTGTCCAGTTTCCCAGAATGCCGACCAGCCGGTATGAATGATCACTCCATCACCTGGCTTAATATAAAATGTCTGAAGGTCTTCAAAAGTAATTAAATCCTTTTCTCTTTTTTCACCCAGATGGATAACTGTTGTGTAATGGAGTAGTTCATTCATCGAGATGTGTTCGATGGCGCGCGCATCTGAACGAAGAAACTTGGGAGCTTTGATATGGGTACCGCTACAAGCCGTTAGATCGAGCTTAATGACAGGTTTTCCGGTTTCCGTATCGATTAATTTGCTGACTCTTGGAGAACTGTACCATTTTTCTCGATACTGAGGCATTCCTTCGTAGAGTGGGTGTGAAAGATCAATTACTTGCATCGTTTGTTTAAGATTTGAATAAGCGAAAACTTTGTAAAATCGTTTCAAAATCCGTTCTCAGAACTCCGTAATGCTCGCTGCGAACCTTACAAATCATGCTGTATGCTAATTTATTATAAACAACAAACATAGCAATCCAGACTGGATACGGGTACTGTAAATTTGCACCGAATTCAATTACATAATAGGCTCTTTGTTGCCTTCCTGAGCCAGATAATGAGACATCTTTGATAATCCTGACTGTATCTGTCGGCGATAATGACAATTTGATCTCTCTTAAGTTTTGTTCAGCTAAACTCTGCGGCGTGCGTGGCTCGATGAGATCAATAATTCCAGCCTGAACGACGGCGAGTGTATCTGACCTATCCCGTCGATACATTTCAAGCATGATGTTGATATTATCAAGGATGGGAAGTGATCCATCCTGTTTGCGTAGCGAATCAATTTTTTCATGATAGAACACTTCCCAATCGGCGTTGGGCAGCGAGAATCCAAAATTATAGACTTTGTTGTAATATTTATTATTAATGACTTTTACCGGTTCCTCAAATTCTGGAACGTCTGAAGTCATAAAGCTCGATCTATCAGTCTTAAGATAAGCCATGATAGCGATAATAACAACGAGAAGTGCGACGAGAAAGATGATGTGGGTGAAATTTCCTTTAAACATGGGTTTAACTAAGTCTCTTATATTTTCTGTTTCAATATGGATTTAGGTAACTCTTAAATTTAACAAAAATATTTTTAAAGTCAATCAAAAAATCATAAGAATAGCTTGATTTTTAAGCTTTGATTTGTTATTTTTAAATTCATTCATAGTGAACCATTTATATTAATTATCATTTTATTTGCAAGGAATGACACCGATTCCATCGCTCCAAACGATGGAATCGGTATTAGCATTCCTTGGAAGATTTCATCCAAAACCGTGGAGCAAAGATATTACGTGTAATATTGTAGCGCATAAAATGCCTCGCATATCGTCGCGCTAAGCTTCACGCCCGATGCGCTACGAGTCGAATGAATGAGGGTACCATTTCAAAGGTATGAACACTAACATAAAATATAACTATCTTTTCGGTCTTTTCATTACCATGGGTTTTTCATCCATGATTAGCCAGATTGTGCTTTTGCGCGAACTGGTTTTATTTTTCACGGGAAATGAATTGACACTCGGAATCATCTTAGCATTCTGGTTATTGTGGACGGCTATTGGCAGCGGATTGATTGCGCGGTTGATAAAATTTTCTGTCCGTCCGATAAATCTGCTAATCATCTGCCAATTTCTGCTTGTGGTTTTGCTCCCTTTGACATTAATCTTTGTTCGATCGAGCCGGTTGTTATTTTATATACCAATAGGAGAAATTACAAGTCCCATATTTATTTTGCTTATTCCATTATTAGCCCTGGCGCCCGTTTGTATCATCGTCGGCTTTCTTTATACATTAGGGTGTAGGCTTCTGTCTCAAATTACTCAAATATCTGATTCGTCGATACCAGGACGTGTTTTTCTATTTGAAGCGATTGGATCGGGCATCGCGGGATTTATCACCAGTGTCATTTTATTTCGGTTCCTGGAAAATTTTCAAGTCGTCATAATCATCTGTATCGTTAATTTAATCATCGCCTTTCTTTTCTGGATACTTATTGAACCAAAGCTTATGACTTTGTTGATTTCTCTCGCTGTTTTTTCTATTTCAATGATAATTATCTTTTTCCCGAAACTTGATAATTATTCAAATAAAAACATGTGGGGAAGCCTTCAATTACTTAAATCTGAAACGACCATCTACGGTAATGTAGCTATTACCGGATTGGGAGAAACAATCAGTCTCTATGAAAACGGCGTGTTGATGTTTACCCATCCTGATTTAATGTATGCCGAGGAATCAGTTCATTTTGCATTGCTGGAGCACCCAGCTCCAAAGCAGGTGCTGCTCATTGGCGGAGATGCTGCAGGAAGTTTGCCTCAAGTTCTCTATCATCCAGGCATGCAACATGTCGATTTCGTCCTGCTTGATCCAACCTCGATTCGATTAACTCAAGATTTTCTTCCCTCCATGATCGAAATATTAACAGATGAACGGATAAAAATCTGGTATCGCGATGGTAGATTATTTCTGAATCAGACAAAAATGAAATATGATGTTATTATCGTCAATTTGCCCGATCCACAAACGGCATTGATTAATCGTTTCTATACCCTGGAATTTTATCAATCTGTGAAAAAACATTTGGCCGAAAATGGAATCCTGAGCTTTTCGATTACATCATCAGAAAATGTGATGAGTGATGAACAGACCGTGTTGCTGAACTGTCTGTATCGGACTATGGTCAAATTCTTTGACGATATGGTACTTATTCCAGGTAATTCCATTCATTTTATCGGTTGCCTTTCTGCCAATGTTTTAACCGATGATCCCCAGGTCATTGTTCAAAGACTTCAGCAAAGAAATTTGCCAACCATCTACATGCGAGAATATTATATTCCATTTCGCATGACACCCGATCGGATGAACTATGTAATTAACAAAGTGACACAAAATCAGACGGAAATTATCAATCGTGACTTCCATCCCATCGGTTATTTTTATGACATCATTTTATGGTTGACCTATTTTAAAATTGATTTAAAAGTTTTGCTTAAATATCTGGATCAAACAAATATTTTTGCCTTATTCGCCTTAGTAGTCTGTTCCCTTATAAGTTGGACATTAATTTTTACGAAAAAACATCGCACCAAAAACCATGCTATCATGTTAGCTATTATGATTATTGGATTCTCAGAAATTTCTCTGGAAGTTTTAATTATTCTCGGTTTTCAAGCCATTTACGGCTATGCCTATTATCAATTGGCACTGATTATGAGCGGATTCATGATTGGACTAATGCTGGGGAGCTGGCGTTCACTCCAATCGATTAAAGCGCGGAAATCGGGTTTTAAAAATTTCGTTTCTTTTCAAATCATATTGACTTGCTACCCGATATTGACTCTTGCAGTATTAATAATTCTATCGAAAATTTTTTTGCCAGTATTAGCTATTCAAATTATTTTTCTTCTGCTCATCATTGGAACCGGTTTCATCGGTGGATACCAGTTCCCCCTGGCAAATCATTTGATCTTTCACGGACAGGAGAGAATCGAGAGGGTGGGAGGGAGGCTATACGCATTGGATTTATCTGGCTCGGTAATTGGCGCATTGATTGCGAGTACGTTGTTGATTCCGATTCTGGGGCTAGGATATACGTGTGTTGTATTTAGTGTATTAAATTTTGGGGTTTTGCTCATATTATTCTTAAATCATAAGACGGGCTAATCATTGCTTAAAGCATTTTCGGGTTCATTTTCGCTTATAACATATTTCAAAGGTTCTACCATGGCACCTTCGTCTACCTGAATGATATATGGCTTTCCCCCAGCCAATTTAATAGCTTCAGCAACCTGTTCGTAATTTTCTGGTGCGTAAGCAAACATGCAACCGCCGCCACCTGATCCATTAATTTTTGCCCCAAATGCACCTGCTTTCAAAGCCGCATCAATCATGCGATCAATCTTCGGTGTGGAAATCCGCAGTTGATCTCGCAGTTCGTTTTGATGAGCATTGAGCAATCTACCCAATTTTTTATGATCAACTGTTTCTTGCTGTAATAATTTTTTCGCCTGTTGGGTCAATTTATGATTGGTAATATTGCCCTTTAAAAGTTCGTATTGCTCTTGTGAAATTAAAGCCTTATAATATTCCAACTCTTCATGAGATAATGTGCGGATTTTCAAATGTTTATTTTCCTCAGACAATATTTTCATAGCGTTTAATGTCCTATCTTTCACCCGTGCTAAAATACCTTTGGTGTCTTTTGGCTGCAGTGAATCACCCAGCACAAAATGACCTAATTTAGCCGGTAGTGATAATTGAAGACCGTCAGCGATACCGAAATCAATATGCAAGATGGAACCAAAGCTGGCAGCAAAGTGATCCATCATCCCCCCAGGCTCGTTAAATTCCAATACTTCTGCTTGATAAGCCAGTCGTGCGATTTCTAATGGATTACTTTGACGTTTATCAGAAGCAATGGTAAGCAGAAATTTAATCCAGGCGATGACCAATGCGGATGAACTGGAGGTGCCAGAGTTGATGGGAATATTGCCGTGCACCGTGCAGTCATATCCATGTGGGAGAGTCATATTTTGGCGTAATAAAACATTCACACTACTTCGAAAGTAATCTCTTTCTTTTATATAGGTTATTGGCTTTTCTAAATCAAATTCTTCCTGACTTCCAATATCTGGTAAATCCAGATAAAATTTTCGATCATTTCTTTTTTTTCCCGTAATGGAAATTCGGAGATTTATTGCTGCCGTGATGACAGAAAGACCTAAGTAATCCTGGTGTTCACCGAACAGGCAGATACGTCCAGGAGCAGAGACGTTAAGTTCATTGATAATCATAACATTCTCTGTCAGGATTTGGTTTAAATTGCAAAAATTAATTCAAAAAGTCAAATACAAAAATTTTTCATCGAATAAGTTCAGGAACATCAAATGTGAAATCAAATTCGGGCAAAACACCTTTTTCATCTATATTAGAGATGAAGTGAGAGAAATCAAAAATTTTAAATCCAACAATTTCGTCTAAATTTTCTTGATTATACCTGATATAAAAATCATACTTAGTCATCTCCTCAAAAGCTGGACGGTCTGGCAAAATATGAATCCAAAGCGTATTCCCTATTTCATAATAATTTAATTTTGCTTTTTTTTGTGGTGACCATATCAATTTTCCCTTTTTGATGTTCTTTTTCTGTATATTCTCCTTGGGTAATTATTTTAGAATTAATCTAAAAAATCTTTCCTGAAAAATCAATAAAAAAATAAATTGTTTTCAAATCACGACAATAATTAAAAAGAGCGTACAACTTGATTGTTAGTTAATAACATGGTAATTGTAATGAAAATGTTAACTTCTAAAGTAGACTAGAAAATGATAAGGAATTTTCATTTGCACACCTTTATTTATAGGTGCCGTTCGTGTTGGCTGAAAAATTTTTTAAAATATCATTTGCATTAATTAAAAATTATAATTAAATTACAAAAAATATAAATTTTTTCTATACGTTCAATGGAATTTGTAAATGAAAGACCTTTCATTGGAAGATACGTTAAATGAAATTGTAAAAAGAATCTTACTTGTGGTTCATCCAAAGAAAATCATCTTATTTGGATCAGCCGTACGTGGAGAGATGGGACCCAATAGTGATCTGGATTTACTCGTGATTGTGCCATCATCGGAACATCAACGTAAAACGTCACAAAAAATCTATCGGAATCTCATCGGTGTTGGCTTTGCTGCCGATATTGTCGTCGTAACTGAGAAGAATGTAGAACGTTATAAAAATAATATAGGCATGATTATTAAACCTGCCCTGGAACAAGGGAGGGTGCTTTATGCCAGTTGATTGGGATGAAATCGGCACTTCGCAAGAGTGGTTAAAGCGGGCGAAAAGCAATCTAACACGTGCCCGCCAGCCTAAACACGACGACGTTATTTGGGAGGATCTTTGTTTTGATGCTCAACAGGCAGCCGAAAAATCAATAAAAGCATTACTGCTTTTTCTTGGCATTCAATTTCGATTTGTACATGATATTGCCGAATTGTTGACACTCCTTGAAAATCATGGTTTAATCCTTCCTGAAACAATAAAAGCAGCCGCCGAATTGACCAATTACGCCGTCGAAACCCGATATCCAGGACCGACCGAACCTGTTACGGAAGAGGAATTCAAACAAGCATTTCAAATTGCTGAGGCTGTCTTTACGTGGTGTGAAGCGAAAATTAAAAATGGTGCAAAAGAGGATGATCCCAATATGAAAAAATAATTACTTAAAATCCCAAATTACAAATGTTCAAATTCCAAATAAATCTCAATTAAAGAACTAACCTTTTTAATTCTGTTATATTGTGAGGGAAAAAATGGTCGAGTCAATCAAAAGCAAAATCAAACAGCTTAGAGAAAGTGAAGAAATCTCAGATATAGTTTTTCGACAGGCACAGTCAATCTACATTAACGGCCTGTGCCAACTGCTTACTCAATCTAAAAACAAATTTGAATTCACTGTCAATGATGAAGTTAAAGATTACGATGTGGATATTTTCATTGACGATGAAAAAATTTCTGCACAGACAAACAAAAAAGACCTGGGATGGAATCGTGTAGCCATTGCCTCATTAATGCAGTTAGTCGATGATTTATCGAGATTGGAGACTGGACCGAAAACCGAAGGAAAAAAATATACCCGTGAAGGAATGATAAAGCGGGTGATGGATGAAAGGCGAGAAAAAGCATATAGTGCAAAATACCGCATTGAATTTGCCGACAATATCTTTGGCGAGCACATCCTGACCAATGAGAAAGGCGTCAAATATCGGATTACGTTAAGAGATTTTGAAAATGAAACTGGCTATATTGACTGTATGGATTTACGGACCAACAAATTGGGCACGACCAAGCATGTCATGTTTGCTTTTAAGGAGCTGAAGTCCCGGAAAAATTTATATAATTCGCTGGGCAAAACCTATCCCTTTGTTGAGGTTTATCTTGATTCGCTTAACGATTACAAAATTACCTGGCATTATCCCCATACCCTGGACAGTGATATTGAAATTCTTATTTCAAAATATTTTGGTAACGAGAAAGTCTTTCCTGACGAAAAGACGCTTGATTTTTTAGGATTTATTCGTGAGGCAGGGCGTTACAAACATATTGTTATTCGACCAGAAGTATTGGAGAAAGTCGAGAAAGCTTATAACCAGAAAGCCTTGGAAGAAATCAAACAAACCCACCAGATTGATTTTTCATTGATCAAAGCCGAATTATTCCCTTACCAGAAGGAGGGAATTGAGTTTGCTGTTTTTCGTGAGGGAGCGATAATTGCTGACGATATGGGACTTGGCAAAACGGTTCAGGCGATTGGCACGGCGGTCATCAAGAAGGAGATATTTGATTTTAAACGGACACTTGTAATTTGCCCGGCTTCGCTGAAAGAACAATGGAAAAATGAGATTGAGCGATTTTCAAACGAAAATGCGGTTGTTGTCGAAGGTTTGCCTCAAGAGAGAGAACAAATCTATCGAAAATCAAAGGCTTATTTTTTGATCCTCAATTATGAAACGGTTTTGCGAGACAGCGAAGCGATTAATAAATATCAAGCTGATTTTATTATTTTAGACGAAGCCCAGCGAATTAAAAATTATGCGACCAAAACTGCTGATTCAATTAAATCATTGAAAAAGACTCATTCACTGGTTATCACCGGTACGCCGATCGAAAACAAACTGATCGATTTATATTCGATTGTTGCTTTCATTGATCCCTATTTTTTGGCGCCGCTATGGGAATTTTCCTATCAACATTGCCTGTTCGACGAGAAGATGAAAAATAAAATAACCGGGTATTATAATTTATCTGATTTGAAAGAAAGATTACAATCCATCTTAATCCGCCGGGAAAAACGAAACGTTCTCAAGCAGCTCCCCACTATCAGTGAATTTGATGTTCCGGTCGAAATGCACCCCCGGCAGGCTGAATATCACGCTTCTTTTGCCAAAGGCATTGCTGCTATATTACGTAAAAAATTTATCACCCCTTTTGATATGCAAAAGCTGATGCTGTTGCTTAGCAAAATGCGAATGGTTTGCGACTCTACAAATCTTGTTGACTATGAAACAAACTATTCACCAAAGTTAGAGGAATTGAAAGATATCCTGTTTGAAAAATTAGACATAAACAGCAATGGCAAAAAAGTTATTATTTTTTCCGAATGGATTCGGATGAATAATATTATTGGAAAGATGCTGCGGGAGAACAATGTCGGATTTGCCGAGCTGAGTGGGAATGTTCCAGTAAAACACCGGGGAAAGCTGATTCAAAAGTTTGAAGATAATTCTGACTGTAAGGTTTTTCTTTCAACGGAAGCTGGCGGCTCGGGTCTTAACCTTCAGGTTGCCGACACGGTTGTCAACTTTGAATTGCCCTGGAATCCTGCCAAAAAAAATCAACGGCTGGGAAGAATTGATCGACTGGGACAGGAGAGCTCCAATTTAACTGTCATTAGTTTTATTACCCGGAATTCCATCGAAGAAAAGATTGCGTCAGGTCTGGTATTAAAACAAAATCTATTTGAGGGCGTTCTGGACAGTGAAAGCGAGACTGATTTTGTAGATTTTTCAGAAAAAGGGCGTGCCCAGTTTCTCAAACAGTTGGAGAGCGTCATCGTCGGCATTGAAGATGGCGAAGAGCTTGAACGTGACATGGTTGAAGCTGAGGAGCTAATTTCCGAAGTAATGGAAGGATTGAAGGATACCATCGATTCGGTAGTTGCAGAGCCAGACGACGAAAAAGCTCTAAAACAAGCTGAGCTGGAGCTTGAGCAAGCAGCTAAGCCCATAGTTGAACCTGGGGAAAAAACCGAGCCAAAACCACAGGAAATTAAAACACAACAATTGGAAGAAATGGAACAGGTGATGAACCAGGGAATGGGATTTCTGTCTGGTTTATTTAAAATGGCAACTGGCAAAGAATTAAGCACACAGGAACAAAAGATCGAGATCGATAAAGAAACCGGTGAGGTAGTGATGCGATTTAAATTGCCGGTGGTTGGTGGGAGTTAGGTTGGAACATTTTCTTATCGTTTTTTCTAAACCATTTGATATGGAACTTGTCAATATCGTTAAGGTTTATTTTCCCGAAGAAAAATATCGGGAAAAATCAAAAATTAGGAAGAAATGATGAAAAGAGGAACTCAATTATGTGATCTATGTGGGGGAAAGTTACAAGAAAAAATTACTTCCATCATGCATCAATACGAGGGAAAATGGTATCTTTTTGATAATGTGAAAGCCGAAATTTGTGATCAATGTGGTGAAAAATATTTGCCGGGAGAAATATCAAGAGATATTAAGAAATGTTCAGGGGGTGAGATAAGATAAGTTACTCGTTTCTGTTCTGTCGATTATTATTATTAAATAGTTAATTAATTTCAAATTTCCAGGTTATTATATCTCAGCCCCTTAATTGAAAAGAAAACCTGGGATACCTATATTCATGTCCCTAAGGTGGATTTGGTTGCATAAGTTAAATTGGATAAAGGTAATACAATTGAATACAAATATCAACGAGCACTTGATTTGCTAAACAGGTTTAAAAGGCTTTACGGCGAAAAAATTATTGAAATAATCGGGACTGCCAACCACTACATTTTCGCGAATCTTACCGATGTCTATCTGAGCTAGATGGCTGAATGTTCTTTTTTATTTTTTGGAGAAATGAGAGTAATATTAATAACAGGAGCCGGAGGATTAAATTTATGACTATATGGATATTCCATTATTTTAGAAATAAAATTTATTGTACTATCCTTGGTGAAGGAATTCGAACTTTCTGTCTTTCTTTCTCGACCTTCTGGATATATATGGGGAGATAACCAATCTGCGTGTATACTCTTTTAGCAAGCCTAATTTTATCTTCATCAAAATCCACTACTCTTCCATCCCAAATAGCGACAAACTTATTTTTATTTGTATTACAATGTTAAGAAAATATTTACATACGATCAGCTATCATCGATAGTTCAGGCTCACGATTTAAGACAAACTCTACATAAGCTTTCTCTATCAATCCTTTTAGTGTGATAGATTTAAGATAGAGTTCTGGAACATCAAAGAGGAAATCACTTTTCGGCAGAACTCCTTTTTCATCTATATGAGAGATGAAGTGAGAAAAATCCAAAATTTTAGATCCAACGATTTCATCTAAATTCTCTTGATCATACCTGATATAAAAATCATACTCAGTCATCTCCTCATAAGCTGATCGATCTGGTGAAATATGAATCCAGAGCGTATCCCCTAATTCATAATAGTTTAATTTAACTTTTTTAGTGGAGCCCATATCAATTTTCCTTTTTTGACACTTTTCAAATATGAAGGTGTAGGCAAAAATGCGGTCCAGAACCTACTTGTAATTCTTTTGTTAACCACTACAATAAAATGCTCACCTTAAAAAACAAATATATTATATTATTATTTGAATGTCAAGCAATTAGTTACCGACTACCAATAAACTCGTAAAAATTTTCCTTGATTATTTCCTCCTAAATTCATATACTTGAACCTGATTTTTTTTGATTCGTTAAAAGCTTTAACTCTTTGTGATTACAAGTTTTTCATTTTACAATTTTTAAGTTTGAGGAGGCAAAATTGAAGCTCTTTTCATTTAAGACTAAAGAACAAATGGTACACATTGGTATTGAGTTAGACGGACTAAAGTATGATTTCACACGAATCTGGGATATGTTCAAAGATATTCAGGGAAAACATCGGTTCCCTGACTTATATTTCATGCAGGTGATGGTTGAGCTTGGCTTGTTTAATTATGATGATATAAATGAAGTGATTTCGACTGTTAGAAAATTGCGTTCGCTGGATGATCTTAAAATTCAAGGACAGATTCAATTTGATGTCCCGGTTGCCCGACCCCAGAAAATTATCTGTCTTGGCAGGAATTATCAGAAACACGCTGCTGAATTTAACAAACCAGTACCCAAAGAGCCCATTATTTTTGCCAAGATGACCTCCAGTTTGATTCCACAAGAAGGGACAATTATTCTGCCACGGAATGTCGGCCGGGTCGATCACGAAGGAGAATTAGCACTTGTCATTAGCAAAACCGGCAAAAATATTGCTGAATCAAAAGCCTATGAATACGTTGCTGGTTATACTATTATGAACGACGTTACAGCGCGAGCCATGCAAATCCAGGACATTGAGAACAAGATGCCCTGGACACGGACAAAAAGCTTCGATACATTTGGGCCAATTGGTCCTGCTATTGTACCGACAAAACTTATCTCCAATCCGCATCAATTAGATATTACCGTTAAGGTCAATGGAGAAACTAGACAACATGCCAATACTTCACAAATGATCTTTAAAATTCCTGAGCTGATTCAATATATTTCCCGGCACATGACCTTATCTCCTGGCGATATCATTGCCACCGGGACACCGGAAGGGGTATCAGAGCTTCATAGTGGCGATGTCGTGACAGTAGTAATTGATCCAATCGGTATGCTGGAAAATAATGTAGTAGCTGAATAGAAAGTTTAAAGTGAGTTAAAGTGAGCTAAATTGAATAAAGTTTGTTAGAGATTTAAATCTGAAATTCTAAAAAAGGACTTTTTAAGTATGAAAACACCAAAAAGAATAGGAATCCTGACTGGCGGCGGTGATTGCCCTGGCTTAAACGCTGTTATTCGTGCAGTGGTTAAAACTGTTATTAATGATTACGATATGGCGGTGGTCGGCTTTTTAGATGGCTTTGAAGGTCTGGTTGAAAATAAATTTCTCAATTTAAATGCTGACAATGTATCTGGAATTTTAACCCGGGGTGGGACAATCCTTGGCACCAGCAATCGGGCCGATCCTTTTCGATATCCGATTCTTGAAGCTGGAAAGTACGAGTATCGAGATCGCTCCGATCAGGCAGTGAAAACTTTTGAAGAGCACGGGTTGGAAGCGCTGGTCTGCATCGGTGGTGACGGAACCATGGCGGTTAGTCATAAAATTGCCCAGAAGAATATCCCGGTTGTGGGTATTCCAAAAACGATCGATAATGATCTTGTCGGTACCGATGTTACTTTTGGTTTTGATTCAGCGCTGACCACGGCAACCGAAGCGATTGATAAAATCCATACCACGGCTCAATCGCATCACCGTGTTATGGTAATCGAAGTAATGGGAAGATACGCAGGTTGGCTGGCGCTCTGTTCTGGTATTGCTGGCGGCGGCGATATTATTTTGATTCCAGAAATTCCTTACGACATTGATAGTATCTGTGAAGCTATCAAACAGCGTAAATATCACAGCAGATATTTCAGTATTCTGGTTGTCGGCGAGGGAGCAAAACCAAAAGGCGGCGAAATGGTCGTAAAAAAACGGG
>Ga0209636_10002515_pt1 | contig 18680 bp, 27 predicted proteins | sample DeeMarSWOR152_54_FD_187464 | JGI IMG/M metagenome (GOLD analysis project Ga0209636, IMG submission 187464) | Marine sediment microbial communities from White Oak River estuary, North Carolina - WOR-1-52-54 (SPAdes) (version 2) | ecosystem: Environmental > Aquatic > Marine > Intertidal zone >... | reverse complement strand
TTTCTGAATGTCTCCATCCTTCCAAAACAGTTCCATCTGGAAGTTCAATATCTTGATATGTACCAATCTTTCTTTGGTCCCATAATTTTTTAAAATCCAATTTAAAATTCTCCTTGTTTAAATCTTTTATAAAATTCTCTAGGAGAATAATATATAACTTTACTAGGACATGCTTGATTGGCTATATCAGCAAACATTTTATCAGATTCATCTTCTCCTATCATATAAAAAATTGTTCCTGGTCCATACATTATTTCTACACTTCCTACAAAATATATTATATCTTCTTTCTTGAAAGCAAAATCTATTGTTAATCTATTTCTATTGGCAATCTGATGTCCAACCCAGAAATATACTCCAGAAGCAAAACCACACCAGTATCCTTTATCTCTCAGACTAGTAAATACTTCTCTAGTTGGAATAAGAAATCCTTTGTCTCCTTTTCTTTCTCCTCCAATATCTAAGCAGTCTCCTATATCAAACATGAATACTTTTCTAGGCTTCAAATATTATCACTTTTTCTCCATCTATTTCTTTCTTATAGATCTTTTTATGATCTAGATGTCCAACATTAATAAGAGGATTACAATATATCTGAAATCCTAATCCTCTCCAGTTAATATAAGAATGAATATCAGTAGCTTTAAATTCTGTTTTTTCTAGAACTTTTCTATCTATCATTATACAATGATAACCTGTTGCACCAGTTATTATAAATGGTTCTTTCTTTCTAATTAATTCTAAAGCATTTTTATTGAATGCTGAACCAGTCTGCCTTACTAAATTCCATTCATACTGTCCATGTACCATACTTGGTCTATCCATTATTAAAGTAGCTGAAATATCTCCTGGAGTTTTAATTAAATCCAGTAAAGTGTGACTTGGAATTACATTATCACTTTCTACTATCATCATTTTGTCATAGTTATTTTCTAGAAATATTTTTCTGCCATATTCTAATTTTAACCTTAAGTTTCCTTCTCTACTTCCTTGATCAGTTCCTTTATATTTTTGTTCAGTAAGTAATATCCAATCTACTATATGTTCTCCTAGATTTAAAGATCTTATTCCTTCCATAACTTTAATATGAACATCTTGAAAGCTTCTAGCTGGAGTAACTATTAATATCCTCATTTTATAGGCACCATCCTAACATGTATAGCTCTATTATGTTTTATTTCTATTATCTTCCATCTTTTTAATTTATTATATTTTATTCCTGCTTTTGTTCCTGCAGTAGTCATAGTTTTAAAAGATGAAGGTACAAAAAATCTTATATGTGACATACTTTCTACAGAATCTAATAATCCTTGTGGAATATTAGCTATATTTGGTACTTCAACTTCTAATATACAGTTTGGTTTAAGAACTCTATGACATTCATTTAAAAGATCCCATATATTATTAATATGTTCTAAAGTATGAATAGCTATAATATAATCTATAGAATTATCTTGATATGGTAAAACATCTCTCTCAAAATCAAGATATAGATCTGCTTTGTAAGATCTGTCAATATCAATATTTATAAATCCTTGAAGATATCTAGCTCCACATCCTAAATTTAATTTAATCATATCATCATTTCCTAGGAGATAAAATAGCTATAATATCTCTATTAGAACTTAATTTGATTAAATTCCAAGGTTTAAGATTGTTAAATCTGTAATCGTCTGAACTTCCTCCAAGCATAGTAAAAGTAAAAGGACTAAAACATCTTACATGAAAAATATCTCCAAATGCACTTATAATTCCTTGTGGGTGTGCTACATTTGGTACTTCAATATGTATATTTCCATCTTTCTTTAATATTCTATGACATTCATTCAATAAATGTACAATATTAGTAATATGTTCCAGAGTATGTTTAATTAAAATAAAATCAACCGAACTATCTTTAAAAGGTAATCTATCTTTTTCTAGATCTAAATGAATATCTGCTTTAAGTAAAGTATTTTTCTCTATATTAACAAACCCATTTCTATAATCTTTTCCTGATCCGAGATTTATTTTCAATTTAAAACCTCTTTAAATATATTATATAGTTCCAATATATAATTGTTCCAATTGATATTTTTAAGTTGTTCTCTTCTTTCCAGTTTCTCTTTTTCTATATTTTTTAAAATCTTAATCAATTGTTTATAATTGTTTGGTTCAAATACATGATCAATCTTAAAATCATGTACAAATCCTACTTTACTAGATATTATTGGAATACCACATGATAAAGCTTCTAGAATACACATTGGTCCACCTTCCCATAAAGAAGGAACTAATAAATAATCTATAATTTCATAATATTTCCTGTACAAATTATAATCCTCGTTTCTAGTATACATAAAAGCAATTTTTCTTTTATTATATTCTGAACAGACTTGATCCCAACCTTGTCCAATAAATAAAAATCTAAAGTTTTTAAGATTAATATATTTAGGAAGATCAAGCATGAACTGATGACCTTTTCCAATATAATATCCTCTTTGAATTATCCCAAGTGTTATTTTCTTTAAATGAAACTGTTCAGTATCTATTGGAGGTACTATTACTTTCATCTTTTCTCTAGGATATCCCCATTTAGCTGTTCTATCTAAATAATAACTATTTTTATGAACTATATAATCTAATAACTTCCAATGATCTTCAAAACTTTTGTCAGAATCTTTGTCTAAATGAGTAAAATATCCTACATCTTTAATTTTAGATTTATTCCAGAAACAGTTGTAAATATCAATATAATAATTAATATCTGCTTTATTATTTGGCTGATAACATTTTCTCATTTCCATTTTTGTGTTTAATTTATTATTGTTCTCTATTAATCTATCAGCTATTTTTTCTAAGATCCATCCAGAACTAACAGTTACAACATTTACTTTCATACAAATTTCTCATGATCTATTTTAGATAACATTACACCTAAAGCCCAGTTATAGTTCTGATAATAACATCTTGCACAAACTGAACCATCAAAAAATTTCTGTTCTTCATATAATTTATCAATTTCAGTAGCTTTACACATCCTCATACTAAATTCATAATCTTTTGAAGGATTTTTAAGAGCATATTGTGTACCACAACAAGGATATATCCAACCATCTGCTCCTACTATTGGTTTTAGAATACTTATATAACAAGGATTTTTTCCTCTAGTAAAATCTTTTCTTCCTTGATAAAAGACTTTACTATCATCAATATTTCTTTTTCTTAAATGTTCTTTTATAATTTTCATGTTAGGTACATATTTTAGATCTAAAAGATCAGACACTATTCTTACATGAGTAAAATTATGTTTATTAGCAAATTTAACAACATGTTCTAAAGTATAATAATTTGGATCTCTAGATAGAACATGACTAAATGCCCAATCAGTTTTATTAGATCTATTAACTATTTCTTCCAACATATCTCTATACTTTTCATTTCCCATTCCATATTTACTATATTCCACATTATCTCCAGAAGATATTCTACACCAGACTATTTTATCTAAAGTTTCTGTTGAAAGATTTTTTAATAAAGTCCCATTTGTAACTAAACCAATTTGAATTCCTAAAAGGTCAATTGAAAGAATAATCTCTTGAATTTTTCTGTGCATCAAAGGTTCTCCTCCACCTGTGATAGTTACAGATTCTGCTCCAACTTGTTTTGACTTGGTCATAATATCATAAATTTCATTATATGATAATTCTATATTTCTTTTTCTTCCTGCACAAGAACAGAAGAAACAGTTAAAATTACATCTATTGGTTGGATTTAATTGAATATGGATAGGAAATATTTTTCCAAACTTTCTAGTATAATCATTTAATTTTTGATGTATTAATAATTTAGCAGGAAATATCCCAGCAGCGGTATATGAATATTTGTTACTTATCATTTTTTATCTCACTTGTTCTTTTCTTAACTAACATTCCAAAACATGTAGACATTTCAGGACATTGAACAGCATGTTCTTCTTCTCCTGTACAAGCATGATATAACAATAATTTTCTATCTCCTTTATCTAGTCCACAGAAACAACACTTTGTACATTTTTTATTTAAATGATCATATTCCCAATATTCATATCCTTCTGTATTATTTCTAAAATGTTTTTTAACTTTTATTTTCATTTATATTCCTCATATAACGATATTAATTTCTTAATTACTATTTTATCATCATGAAATGATACACACCATTCTCTAGTCTTTCTTCCTATATTAAATATTTCTTTCATTGGAGTATTAATTAACTTTTCTATTGTTTTATCCAAATCTTTCTTTTCTATAAATATGAATGGAGGATTATTATATATTTCAGGATGAAGTATATGTTTATTAATAATAACTAAAGACTGACTAGTACATTCTAATACTGAATTTTCATAATTAGGTAAAAATAATTCTCCTGCATAAACATGACATTTTCTTTTTCTTTCTAGACATTCATTTCTAGTTACTTCATTAATAATGTCTAAACTAACTTTACTATTATACTTTCTTATCTTGTCTTTGATTATATCAGCATATAAGCTAAGTCCTTTATGTCCTCCCCATTTAGAAGGTACAGAAATATCAGTACAAAATCTTAAAGTATAAATGGATCTAAAAGGATCTGGAGTATATAATTTATTATTAGTAGGAACTGGATTAGGAAGCCAGTGTCCATTCTTTATATACTGTAATAAATCCAAATTATCTACTATTTTTATTCCCTTCAAGTGATCCCATCTTCCAGGCTGATTTCTAAGTTCATATCCTGAAAAATGAAAGGCTCTAGTTTTAACATTATTGAAATATGGTTCTATATTTATTCCAAATATTCTAGAAAATCTACCAGCACACATATTTCTATGAATTACATCAGCATTATTCAATATTCTTTTAATATCTTCATTATTAAAAGAGTTTCCATCTTCTCTTTTGTATCCTTCAGTTTCACAAATATCATAATCAAATTTATATCTATGTCTTTTCTTTAAAATAAAATCTGCATGATGTTCAGTATATTTATTTATTGCCTTTGTTAAAGTACCAAATATTCCTCCAGAATTATATAGAGCTAGAAATACAATATTCATTTTAAATTCCTTTAATATCTTTAGCTAATTCTTCTATAAGGTAATAAAGTTCTCTAATATGTTTTATTTTATATTTCATATTATTTAAAAATATTCCTTTTGCTCTATGAGGTTTATCTTTTAATCTTTTAAATATACCTGCATATGATGGTACACCATGATCAGAAAAAATTATTATTTTTTCAAACTTTGTATTTAATTTTGATATTTCATAATCTAATCTTTCATACCATTTTAAAATTTTTTCAATGTTCTTTTCTGGACCAATACAATATTCATGATTAATTCCATCTAAACATCTATACCATAAAAATGCTATTTCAACAGGATATTCCTTTAATAAATAATTAAATGCTTTAGTTCTTTTATTAATTATTCTAGGATAATGTAAATGTGAAAACAAGTATTCTCCTATTTTAACTGGTATATCAACTTCATAATTTATTGAACGTAAATAATCTTCAATATAATAAGGATATGCAAGATAAGATCCAGGACGAAAATATCCTACAATAGACCATCCAAATATTTTTAATACTGGAATAGTTGGTACATTTCCTATTCCCCATTTACAATTAATTTTATTCCATAATAATTCATGTGATTTAATGTTATAGTTACTATGTTCAGTCATATCAACTATATTATCAGAGAATATATAAGAGACAGTTTCACCAGTATCTTTACCAGTTATTATTTCTTGAATATCTCCTATACTTCTTAAAAATTCAAGTTTACAGTCTCTAGCCAGAATTGGATCTAATCCATCAATACATAAAATCATTATATTTCTCATCAGCATTTCTCCAATATATATGTCTATATTTTTTAGCCCATTCATATTCAGAAACAAGTCCGTCATATAAATCAATAATTTGATCATCAATATAATGTTTTAATTTGTTAATATCTAACTGTACATGTTTTAATTCACATGGTTTTCTTCCCATCTTGTAAGGTTCAGGATTTATCATTTTAATTTCTAGATCTTTATTTGAAATCTCTATTAATAATTTAGCTAGTTTAGAAATAGTTATTTTATTTCCTGAACTTACATTGAAAATAGAAGACGGAATACATCTTAACCCTAGTTCAGCTGTTATTCTTGCACAATCAATAACATTAAGGAAATCTCTAGTTTGAGTACCTGGAACAAATACCAGAGGATTTTTATTATCTAGTATTCTATTAATAAATCTGGTATGAACTCTTCCAAACCATTCTCTTGGACCATAAATATAACCATATCTTAGAATAATTGTCTGAATATTATATAATTTACTATAAACTCCACAATATTTCTCTCCTAATATTTTTGATGCTCCATAATGCCACTGAGGTTCAAGGACATGTTTTTCGTCTACAGGAATATATTTAGGTTCTCCATATACTCCACATGTACTAGCAAATACTACTTTCTTAACTTTATTTGTTTTTGCAGCTTCTAAGACATTCAATGTTCCCTGTCCATTAACTGTTAAATCTATAGAAGGATCATCCATCATTTCTAATATTTCTAATTGAGCAGCAAGATGAAAAATAATATCACAGCCTTTACTTCCACTTTCTAGAGTATAATAATTAAGAATATTTTCTTTTATCATCTGTAAATTTTTATTTGAATAAACATTCTTTAAATTATCTTGTCTTCCTGTGCTTAAATCGTCCCATACTATTACTTCATGTCCTTTTCCTAATAGATATTCAGTTAAATATGAACCTATAAATCCTGCACCACCAGTTACTAATATCTTCATTTGTCTACCTTCTGAAAGACATACAAACCTTGATGATATTTAATATATTTAAAATATCTTTTAAGTTTTCCTATCCATCCATCTCGAAGATCAGATAAATGAGTAATATCTTGTCCCCATCCCCATTTAGCTAGAAAATATCCTTCAGATCTTAAAATTCTGTAGCAATCTTTAAGGCAGATATCTGGTACACTTAAATGTTCTAAAAATTGAAAAGAGAATATTGTACCAAAAAAATTGTTTTTAAAAGGTAAAAAGTGTGCATCAGCTTGAAGAATATCTTTGCAAATAATATTTTGAATAGCATAGTTTGAAGAATCAACACCATATGTTTCTTTTTTTCTTAATTGTAATTCTTTAACTAATTCTCCTTTATAACATCCTAATTCTAACATAGGATCTGGATATTTCTTCAGATACATTGCCCATTTAATATATTCAAAATGAGAAGTCTTAGTAGCTTTTTCAAAATATTTAGAAGTATATATACTTCTAGGATTTATTTTATTATGTATTTTCATTTCACATATATCCTAGAGAACGAAGTCTCTCCATAATTTTTTCTTTATCTAAAGATCTTCCTCCTCTTTCTCCAAGTTCTAAATATTCTTCTTGAGAAATAGGTTTTGTACATGGATAACACCCTATAGACTTATATTTTTTATCATTAATAATTCTATCATATAATGGATTATAAGGAATATTATATTTTTTTATAAATCTCCAGACATCTTCTTCTGACCAGTGTAATATTGGATGTACTCTCATATGACAAGGAACATCTCTAGAACTAAAATATTTTTCTTTCCCCCTTATTGGATGTTCATCCCATCTAATACCAAACATTAATCCATCAAAGTTGTATTTTTGTATACATTGGTTTAAAGCGTCTGTTTTTAATTTTGTACAACATTCTATTTTAGAATAGTTCCAAGGATTAATTCCTTTTGATAATGCTTCTCTATTCTGAAAATATATCAAATTAAAATTCCATAATTTAGATATAATTCTTATGTATTCTTTAGTTTCTCTAAAAGCAAATGTAGTATCAAGAAATATAATTGATGGAAGATTATTATATAAAGCTTCTTTAGTTAAATATAACATTAAAGTACTATCTTTTCCTCCTCCCCACATCAATGCTAAATTTGTAAATCTTGTTCTAGCTTCTCTAATAATATATATTGACTTATTGTAACTATTTTTTAGTAACATTATTTATCAACTTAAATCTCTATTATTTTATATGGATAATAATATTTCTTGACATATCTACATATAAACATATCAGCAAAATGACATTTTATTGGAAATTCCAAGTATTGTTCTAACACTTTCGTTAAATATGGTCCTTTAAATCGTTCCCTGAAAGGACATATTTTTGTTTTATCATAGAAAGGACATTTGTTTAAAGATATAATTATGGTATCTGAATCTAAATAATCTTCTATGTTTTCATCAGTAATTCTTTCCATTATTTCTTTATACTTTAGTTCTTCTCTGAAAGTATCTTTGTACCATCTTTCTAGACTGTTCCTTTCTAATGGTTTAGTACCAATTCTTTCAAGTCTATCTACTGTAGTTAAAGTATCAGGTTCTTTCTTATCTGTTCTTTTACCAGCATAAAAAGGAAACATCCAAGTATAGTAGACTTTATTATTTTTATCATAATCTTTTCTAATCCTAATTTGTCTAACACTTATAATATCTCCTCTTTTATTTCTATCATTAGTAGCATATGTTAGACCTATTTTAGCATATATTTTTCCTTTATGTTCAACTATATCACTTTCTCTAAACTGTCCTTTTTTATTACTTGGTATTTCAAATACTGATTCATACCTAAATGCTCCAGTTGGTTCACCTGTTTCTTTTCTCTTCATAGGTACTCTTTCCCATACCATTACATCTATTTCTTTAAGATTCTTGATTTTTATCCATTCAGATGTTCTATTCTCTCCTGAATATTTTATTCTATATTTACTGTCACTTACTTTAATCATTACACCTTCTGAACCAGGAAGGGATCTCATTCTTTTAACAGCAGATATAAATTGTTTAACATTATCTGCAGTTGTACTTTTAACAACCTGAAGATGAGGAGTACCTACACCTATTAATTTTCTAAATAATCTCTGTCTATCTATATATCCCAATTCATTGACTGTTTTATCATTTAAATATAAAATATCATGTACATGAAATACAACAGATTCTTCCTGTTCTGAACTAATCGTTCCAACAGTTAACCATGCTGTTTTTTCTCTATCTATAAAATCACACAGGTCTTCTTTATTTTTAACTTTCTTTCCTGTACAATCATATGCTACTGCTTCAGAATCTAATATAACATTTTTAATTCCTTTCTTATCTAGAAACGATTTTATCTCAGAAGAAATATTTGGTAATGCTCCTGCTCTATCTCTCTGTTGATCTTCAGTAATAATTTTAAATATTCCTTCACTTTTATCATAATGAATCTGAAATCTTCTACCATCATATTTTTTATCTATAATTAGACCTCTACTAATATACTGAGAAACAGCTTTTTTATATGCTTCATCAATATCCCAGAACTCATATTTATGAAATCCTGATTTAGCTTTAAGTCCAACAAATGATCTTCCTACTTTGATAGAAAAGGATAATCTGCTAGGATGTGAAAAATAATTTCCTGGTTCATATATTAATATTGCATTACCTATTTCTGGTCCATTTATATCTGGAACAGGATGTAATATTTTAGATAACCATACTGGTATACTAGCGTAAAATGAATATAATAATTTAGGATCTATAAATTCTGTTTTAAAAAGAACGTCTATATCATGATCTAAAGGTACTTTCTTAACATTAACAATTCTTCCAATAAGATATATTGATACTGGTTTTTCAACGGTACCTTTAATAATCAACTGGTCAGGTAAAACAGAAAGAACATCTTCTAAAGTAATATATCCTCTCTTCTCTATTTCTTTCCATTCTAAAGACTGTTCTTTCCTAGGGAATCCTTCTGGTGTTGGATATTCTCTTATTTCAAGTTCAGTCTCTTTTGTAAGATCGTCATCAATTTTATTTTTATTATAAAGTCTTCTTCTAACAAGTTCTAAACCAATAAATATGTTAGCATTAGATATATCTTCAGTTACTTTTCCTCGCTTCTTATATTCTTGATGTAAAAATTTATATAAACTAATAAGATCTTTATCTTTTAAATTCATAATAAATGGAGGATCAATATCTTCAATATTCATTCCAGAAGGAAGTTTAAAAGATAATTTCTTAGGCTGCCATCCTCTTTCAATCATTTCCTTTCTTATTTTATCTCTTAAATCTCCTATTATTTTCTTCTGTTGTTCTAAAGAGTATTCTTTAAATTGTATACTTTCTAATTTCTTTCCTTTTTGACAGACAAGTTTCATCCAAGCATGTACTATTCTCCAATCATCTCTTAAAACAGCATCAGATATATTTTTAGGATTATAAGTTTTCCAGTCTTTAATTCCCCATTCAATTATTCTATCACATAAATATCCTTCTTTAAACATGTGTAAATAATTTCTTTTTGTCATTTCTTTAACTATTTTATAATGTAAACCACATTCTTTAGTAAACAATTTAGGTTTGATAGAATGTACTAATGCATGTACATATTCTAATTCTATATTACTCATTTCTTCTATTTTTTTAGATGGAAATATCTTTGGCTTTAAAGGGTCAATATCTAATGTGTCAAGAGATAATTTATACCAGTCTGACCATTTCTTAGGTACTTCTCCATCTTTAACTTTTCTTACTTTATTTATTTCACTTCCATAAGTTACCACTTGATCATTAATCTTAAATTTCTTTTTCTTCCATTCTTCAAAATGTTTATCACAGAACCAGCATCTAGCCATTCCTTCAGCCCAAAGGACATCTATAGTTGGAGGTTGATTACATTCAAAACATTTAATTCTAGAATGTAATAATTCTAATAATTCAGATAATCTATAATCTATCCCTTCTTTTCTCATTTTAGCATAAAAGACCTGTCTAGCTTTAGGACATGTATGTATTCCCTGTACATATTTATCTCTTCTTCCATCTGCTCCATATTTAGATGTACAATACTGAGAAACCATTGATCTAAGAACTTTTAAATACTTCTTGCTTATCGGCATATTTATTCCTTCTTAACATCTAAATTAAAAGAATATGAAAATCCACATTCTTTACAACGGATAGTAACTCTTATTCTTTCCACCTGAAGTTCTTTATGACCACAATGAATAGTAAAGTTAGACATATATTTTTCCCTCCTTTTTCTTAAAGATTTGGCATTTTTTACAATAATATCCAACTATAAGTTCTATCATTTCTTTTTTACATTTTGGACATATCATTTTGTAACATCCTCTTTAATAAAAATATAATCTTGTACTATAGTATATATTTCTCCAGTAGCTGTAGTCATTTGAATATCATAATAAAATCTTCCTTCTCCACTTAAATTTTTAGTATCGTTTGGAAGAATATATATCTCAATTTCTCCTATAGATGGATTTATCAAAGTTATCTCTGAAGCAATATCAGAAGATTTAATTATTTCAGCATTTAATTGTGGTTCAGAAATATTGTCTTTAACAGTGAATATAAAACTGAAACCTGAAATATCTGCAGAAGCATCTGATTCAGTAATTTGAACAAATAATGTAACATTATCTCCCTTAAATATTGTAAGTGTATTGTCTGTCATGATTCTCCCTCTATTGTAATTGTACTCTCCCTCTATAATAATATTTTTTTCTTACATTACCTTTATATTTATTTTTCAAAGATATGAATGCATTATATTCTTTATCTTTTATAAATATTGGAGCTTGATATTTTTCTTTTAAAAAAACTAAAGCAGAATAAGGATGAAGCTTAGAAATTATAAATGAATATTTAGAACCTTTATCATGAAGAGAAGGAGGATGTAACCCAGATTTTATTTTAATATAATCTTCATAACCTTCAAGATAAAACATGGCTCTGGTCCATATTTTTCCATCATTACTTGCATCATCTTCTAGACGAGTAAATATGCCTAGATATTCAAAGTCCCTGTAAACTTTTATTTCATTTTCTTTAGAGTTTATTACAAAACGCCATATATAAAAAATATTTTGTTCATTTTGACAGATAATATCTTGAAAATCTATACCATAAGTACTTCGAATTTTATTATTCCATATTTGAAGTACAATGCGATGTTCACCATCATAAAATTCATATGTCCAACGAAGACTAGGAAAAGCTTGAGTTATTTTTAAACGGACTTCAATAGTATATTCTGAAGGTAATCCAGAAGCAAGAGTTTTAGTTCTACCGACACTTGATAATCCAGTTCCTTGTTGATGTAACTGACCAGGAGGATTTATTTCACTTGTACCGCTCCCTACTTTGTTCCATCCAGATAATGAAAACCACAATTGATTTAAAAGATCCCAAGTTTCTGTCAATAAATACACCTCTGAATATAATAAATATAATGGTGTATAAAAGTATGTCTAGATTTTAACTTGTTTATGAACATGAATCAATTTTTGAAGATATCTATTATATTTCTTTCTGTTATTTAATTTTGGACTATAATGTTTTTTCTTATGCCATCTTTTAATTCCTTTTTCATATTTTTTGTCTTCAATTCTCCAGTCTCTAGACTTTATAACTCTTCCAGCTTTTGTTAAAGAACCATGTGAAGGCATTTATATTTCCCCTGTAATTTCTTCTGTACGTCTACAGATTTTACATTTTCTACCATATTCTATAACTTCATCTATAGTCATTAGTTTACCACAACTATAACATTTCATTAACTGCATATTGGACATATTCCTCCTTCACAAGTTTTAGAGTCTATTCTATCTAGAACTTGTAATTTCCTAGATTTATCTCTATATACTGTTACTCCCTTACATCCTAGATTGTATGCAAGTAAGAATGTGTTTTCAATATCGTTAATTGTAGCAGTCTTAGGAAAATTTACTGTTTTACTTACAGCATTATCTGTATATTGTTGAAAGGCAGCTTGTATTTTTATATGTTCTTCAGGAGAAATATCATGTGCTGTAATAAATAATTCTTTAATATCTACAGGAAGATTCTCACCTTGAATAGAAGTCTTACTGGATATTTTATTTATAAGTTCAGTAGAATAAAGTTCTTTTTCTTCTAATTTATTCTTAAATAAAGAATTAATTTCTATTAGATCTTTTCCTATACTTTCAGACAATTTTCGTACATAAACAAGAGAGAAAAGAGGTTCAATACCAGAAGAACAATTTGCTATAATAGAAATACTTCCTGTTGGTGCAATAGTAGTAACAGTAGCATTTCTCATTGTTTTATATTTATTTTTTAAAGCACTTTTATCAAAGTTTGGAAACGAACCTTTTTCTTTTCCAATCTGTTCTGAAATATTTCTAGCTTCATCATTAATAAATTTCATAATTTTTTTAGCTAAATTAATTGCTTTATCTGAATTATATGGAATGTCAAGTTTTATTAACATATCAGCAAATCCCATAACTCCTAGACCTATTTTTCTATTTCCTCTTGTTTGTTCTCCAATTATTTCTAAAGGATAAGAATTAGCATCAATAACATTATCAAGAAATCTTACAGATAAATGTACTATTTCTCTTAATTTAATCCAACTGATCCTGTTACCTTCTACCATTTTATTTAAATTAATAGATCCAAGATTACATGATTCATATGGAAGTAAAGGTTGTTCTGCACAAGGATTAGTTGATTCTATTTCTCCAATACTTGGAGTAGGATTAAACTTATTTATTCTATCTATAAATACTACACCTGGTTCTCCATTCTTCCAAGCCATAGTAATTAAAAGATTCCATACTGCTCTAGCTTTTAATCTTTTAGTTACTCTTTTATTTCTAGGATTAACAATATCATAATCTTTATCGTTTAGAACAGCTTTCATAAATTTATCAGTTATAGCAACTGATAGATTAAAATTAGATAAATTACCTTCTCTTTCTTTAGCTACTATAAAATCTAAAATATCAGGATGATCTACTCTTAAAATAGCCATGTTAGCTCCTCTTCTTCTTCCTCCCTGTTTAATAACATTAGTTGCAGCATCAAAAACTGTCATAAATGATATTGGTCCAGAAGCTATTCCACCTGTGCTTTTAACTATATCGTCTTTTGGTCTAAGTCTAGAAAAAGAGTATCCTGTACCTCCTCCAGATTTATGAATGATAGATGCATCTTTAACAGCTTGAAATATACTTTCCATACTATCTTCAATAGGAATAACAAAACAAGCTGAAAGTTGATTAAGAGATGTACCTGCATTCATAAGAGTAGGAGAATTAGGTAAAAATTCTAAATTAGACATCATGCTTAAAAAAGACTGTTCAAGATTTTTAATATACTCATCATTTTTATTATATTTCTTTTCTACTTCAGCTATCTCTTTAGCAACTCTTTTAAATAAAGATAAAGGATCTTCCTGAACATCACCGTTCTCATCTTTTATTAAATATCTTTCTTTTAGAATGTTAATAGCATTATATGACAACTTCATGACTTCACTTCCAGAACTCTAGATAGAATATAATCTTCTTAAATTTAAACTATTCTTTTTCTTCGTCTGAACCTTCAATATTTTTAATATATTCTGCAATTTTTTTAGCTATTATATTTAAAGACTGTTCATTAACGTCAATATCTTCTTCATTTATTAAAGGAAGATTATGCATCTTTCTCAAATAATTGTCTGTATCAAAACCATACTTTATTGCACCATGCCTAAAGAGAGTAGCTATAGATCTATCATATGCTGTCTGATGTTGAGGAGTAACAATATTCCATACAATTCTAGGTCTTGTTTTATAATGTTTTACTTCATATAATCTATCAAGTATCTGTTCTTGAATTATTTCAGAAAGTATTTCTTGATAATTTAAAATACTTCTTTCCCATTGAAGACTTCCTTTCTCTACTTCTGTCTTTCTTCCTCCAGTAATTATTCCTCTAGGCATAAGATATGTATTGTAAATTAAATCAGAATATATTTTATGATAAGTAGCTAGTTCTTCTACTCCACCTGGTTCTAATTTGTCTAGTTTAAAATAATAAGGAAATGTAAATTCTGTTTTTTGTTCTATTTCTGAAATAGCTTTGTGCAATTCATCAATTTGTTCCATAGTTGGTTCATGATCTTTGTCTCCACAATATGCTACTATCCAAGGAAATGCTCTTCTATAGATCGCTTCAGCCAAAGCTTCTTCTATATTCATTTTAGCTTTTAATACATTATATAAAGGTTCTAAAGGACTTAAACCAATAGATGGTTCACCAAGACCCCACATCTTAAAATGTGCTATTTCATTTCTAAATAATTTTAGTTCTTTTTGTCCTTGATATTCTTTATACACATATCCTTCAGGCATTCCATATTTATCTAATAATACTTCTCCACTAGTTTTTTTAGTTTGATATCTCATATCTTCAGGATCAATTGAATGTATTAAAAGAATATTATCTTTATTATAATTATAACATAGTTCTAAAAACCCTCTTCCATAAACTAAAGTGTCTGTAAAAGCTATTGAACTTTTTCTTTTAAGTTTAATATATTTTGATTTTGACCATATCTCAACTTCTTTAGCTTCTTTTTTAGCTGTTTCCAATAATTCTTTATCATTTGGTTCTACATCAGGATCTGGAATAATACTAAAACCTGGTCCAATAACATCTATATTTATTTTATTAACCAGTCCAAAAATAGTTTCTTCAGATTGATAAAGAAGTCTAAATACTTTAGGTCTTATCTTACTTTCTATTCTTTGTGCAGCAGCTTCAATAAGATGTTTAACTTTAAGATATCTATCTTTCTCTCCACTAACTTTTACAAGAACTTTTCTTTCTTTTTTATTTATTATCTTTTTTTCACTAAGTCTTTCAAGATCTCTAATAAACGGACTAAAGCTAGACATTATTCTTTCCCTCACTTAATATCTGAAGTACCTGCTTAATAATTATTCTATATGGATATCTTTTCTACAGTTCTATAATTATAGTCAATAACAATAATATCATTACTTGTTTCTATAAAGATTACATCAGAAATTGAAATTATTGTATCTTCCCATAACATAGGAGTTGGAACATCTTGAAAGAAAGGATCTATACACAACTGTTTAGACAATATAACAGTTTTTGGATATTTATTGATAAGTTTTTTGATTAATTTCCAGACATCATGTGGACCTTTCTCACTAATTAGATATCCTATACTTGGTTCTTTGTTCAATTCATTCCTCCCTCTTATATTTTAAATATTTCCTTAAACATTTTTTGCATACATAAATTTCATTAATATATTCCTCAGTACCTACTATAATATATGAACCACACTTTTGACATTTAATTTTACATTTCATTTCCACTTGTCTTCTTCCATCAATATTATTATATCATTTAATCTAGAACTCCATATGAGTTTAACTCCAAATGGTTTAAGCCATATATTACTTCTTGAAAGGTCATGTTTAGGTATACCATCCTTTCCAAGATTAAATGAAGATGACTTCCAGTTTTTAAATCCTGCATATGTTTCACTCAAAGCTGGATCCCAGTTTCTTTCTAACATTTTTAAAGATATCATGACTTCATTATTTTCTTTAAAGTTTCTATTAATTAATTTAAGTAAAATATCAATATATTTAGGAACATTTTCAAAATAATATCTCATAGCTTTATTATAAAATCCTACTATTTTTTCTTTATCAACTATCTTAGAAATTTTAGGATTTTCTACTTTTTCATCATCTATAGATATTCTACCATTTTTAACAGCATCTTCACATGCTTCTTTAAATATTTCTGCAAATTTAACTCTGTTATGAATATCCAACATTGGATCTTGTGTAGCTCCAACTAGAATAAAGAAGTCTTTAAGTAATTCATCAGAAGTAGAAATATAAACATATCCTCCCATTTGTCTCTGATTAGGTGCTCTATCATATTGCTGGAATCCTCCTAATTGAATTAGTCTATACGCTTGTGTCAAACCAATATATCCTGTAGCATGTCTATGTGCTATAATAACATCTTTAATATATGGATTATCTCTACGTTCTAGTAATGCCATATTAGAATTTCTAATTGCAGCAGGAGCATATCCATAAGAAGATGATCCTGTTGAATGCCAAGCAAATACATAATATTTATCACATATCTTAATTGTTTTCCATGTTCCAAGATAATCAGCATTTAAACCACTAGCTTGTAATTCAGTAACTAATTGCCATGCATAATTCTGACCTCTTACTTTTTCATGTGTACCTCTTAAAATATGAAAAGATGGTTCATAATCTGTTAATTCTTTAACTTTTTCAGCTATCTTTTTGAAAATATAAGATGTTCCTAAAGTTTGTGCTGATACAGATTGTAATACTTCATTATAAGCTTGCTGTCCCATCCATTTACCATATACTTCAGCTCCTGAAAGAACATCTCCTACACAATAAATTTTAACTGTTACTTTATTGTCATTATATTCTTCTATAACAGAATATACTTTATCTAGAAATCTCTGAAATGCATCATAATCATGTGTTTCACTAAACAAGTGTAAATCAGATATAAATACAGATATTTTAATCATTTAACTTCCCCTTTAGAAATATATATCATACTATCTATAATTTCTTTCCCTTTAACTAAATGTACTTCAATTTCAATAGGAAATCTTTTTCCTAAGACATGTCTAGGAGTAAAAATTAATTCTTCATGAGAATTAAAACATTCTAAAGCTTCTTTTTCTCCATCTGGTCCAGGATAGTAATTACCACATATTTGACATACCCATGCTTTAATAATTCCTCTTTCTAACACTTCTTATTTTCTCCAATATATCAAATCTATATTTTATATATACCCAAATAATAATATCAATTGATATCCATATAAAGTTATATATTAAATTCTCTAGTGTAGTCCATCTTATTCCAAAGAATCTATAGAAAGGATTCCACCACCAGATACTGTCTAATGGAGGAAATGCTCCAATTATTACAAAAAATAAAGAGTCTAATATAAAACCAAAATATAAAGAGACAAGAGTTATGAAAATAGCTATAGAAACTTGTTTGTCTCTTTCAGATGGATCTCTCAAGAAATAAAAAGAAACTGCTGCAATACAAGCTATAGTTAATCTTAATATTGCTATCCAGAACCAGTACATATCAGCCCATTCATAAGAAAATTGTAATCCATATCTATATAAAATATTATGGACAACAATATCTATAAAAGTAGTAGCAAATAAATCTAAAATAATAAGTTCTAAAAGAACAATAAACCAGAAACGATTATATGTTTTATTCATATGGTTTTCCACAATGAGGACATTTCTCTTCTAACTTTGCTCCACAATATGGACAGTATTTATATCCACTATATCTATAAAAACATTGTCCACACTTGGGGCAAGTAACATAATAATTCCAAGTAATCGAAATTGTACCATCGGATGGATATACATTAGTTCTTATATTTGGAAAAAACCATTCATTTTCAAGCATATTCATTATTTCACCTAAAATATTTCTGATTTATCTAATATTTAAATCTAGTCCAGAAGATATTCTAAACCACTTAAGTCTTCTATTCTTGTAAATTTGCATACTATAGTTTCACTTTCCGAACCAGCAAATAATGCTCCAATATATTTCATGTCCATAGTAAATACTGGACTTCCACTGTCTCCTCCAGCAGAGAATTTAAATCCAGATATTAATATACAATCTTTAAATAAAGCCTGTCCTCTGGAATATCCTACATAACCATTCCAGTCT
>Ga0209636_10002514_pt1 | contig 18682 bp, 16 predicted proteins | sample DeeMarSWOR152_54_FD_187464 | JGI IMG/M metagenome (GOLD analysis project Ga0209636, IMG submission 187464) | Marine sediment microbial communities from White Oak River estuary, North Carolina - WOR-1-52-54 (SPAdes) (version 2) | ecosystem: Environmental > Aquatic > Marine > Intertidal zone >... | reverse complement strand
AAAGCGCCAATAACTTTTGGCGTTATAGGGCTAGTAATTACCTTGGTATTCATCAATTTGTTAATAAAAGACACAGAGTAAGAATTTAGGTATCTGATAGCAATATTAAATCGTCGTATTATTAATGTGAGAGCCCAGTTACTTAACAAATGTAAAATGATATATTCACATTAAAGGAAGTTACCACTTCTTTGCTGAGCCGATCACTCTCATTTTTTCTTTGACGATTTCTTTAATTTTCTTTTGCGACGGTTCTTTTATTTGATCCGGCTCAAATATATCAGGGTTGATTTCAAATGTTCTTCGAATAGAATCTGCACTAGCAGTCATTAATGCGGTGCCTATATTAATCTTTGAAACTCCAAGTTTTATGGCCTTCTTGATTTGATCGTCGGGAGTATGAGTGCTTCCATGAAGACATAGAGCTACATCAGTAACCTCTCTGATCATCTTAATTCTTTCAAGATTCAGCTTCCCAATTTTTCGAATACTATGAAAGTCTCCTTCAAGCTTTGGAATACGGTGTACTTGTCCTATTGCGATCGCTAGAGAATCTATTTCTGTCTCTTCGACAAACCTCTTTGCTTCTTCTGGTTCAGTCATTAACTCTTCTGGAATAGGTAATTTTTCAATATCAGTATCCAGTGGAATCTTATTGATTTCACCTTCAACGGGTAATTCTAATGCTTTAGCTACTTCAACAACCTTTTTTGTTAATAGAATGTTTCTGTACAGGGGGAGGTTTGAACCATCAAACATGATGGAGTTAAAGCCTTCACTGATACATTGTAAAATTTGCTGCAAATTACCGCCATGATCCAGATGCAAAACTACTGGGATGTCAACATTTTCAGCATGCGTCTTCACTGTTCGAGCAAACACCTTAACATCTACATGAGATTTCAAGTAATCAAAGTGACCAGCAATGATTACGGGGGAGTCCTCTTCTTCTGCTGCTTCTATTATTGGCTTTATAAAAGTATTATCTGCAGCGACAAATAGTCCCAAAGCGTATTTTCTTTCTGTAGCATCCTTTATCAAGTCACTCATTGAAAAAATTGGCATTTAAATCACAGTTTCGATACTAAATCTTTGAAGAAAACCAATTGGAATTTAAAAGTTAATCTTCTCTTTTGCAACCCAGTAGACCATTCTTGAAATTAGTTTCAGATAATTTTCTCCGATCTGTCTTGTTGTTCCATCAGGTAAAGTGACAACTTTTGCTTTTCCCCAATCTACAAATTGCGCTACTGAATGAATTGTTGGATCACATGTGAAGGCTATACTTGCTCCATTCGCATATGTTCCTGTCACAAGTAATGGATACTCCTTTTCATCGAGTGCTATTTTTTCCACTTTATCAGTTCCACTTGGAACTATTTCTCTTAAAGTCAGCAGTATCGCACTATCTTTTTTTGGTTTTACTTCGTTAAATCCTCCAATTGTTGGCGCATCACTCCAATCTAGATTCTGCAATATTTCATGATCACACTTCTTTATCATTACATATCCATGCGAACTATCATAAGTATCATCTTTCTCACTTATTTCAACTGGTAAACAATCCTCAACAGGAGTCGCATGGTATTTACCCTGTAATTCTCCACGCCAATTAATGCCTTGGAATGTTTCCCATCCACCAAACATTATCAAGCCCCCTCCCTTCTTTACAAATTTTTCAATATCTTTTAATCCAGAATCCCCTATTCGCCAAGCGCCACAGTCACTTAAACATAAAACATTGAACCTATTGAGTAGATTCGTATTTACTTCCGGCAATTTGTCTTCCGGGTACCATTCATATTCTATTCCATAGCTTTGAAAAGCACACGCAAGGTATGCAAATTTATCTAAGCTACTATCTCCAAGATATAATACTCTGATCATGTTTCTTTTTACCTCAGACTTAATTTATCATATATATCAAAGGCTAGTTAATTTCTTTTCATCATAAATAATAAAAATGTGTAATTTGAAAAATTTTAATATAATTATTAAATTTAATTTTGATTTTTTTAAGATCACAGTAATTTTGAGAGGATAATATTGAAAAAAGAAGAAGTATTGAATGAAGAACTTAAAGCAACAAACGGAATACTTAGACTTGCCCCCACATTTGTACCCAGAACCGATACAACTGCCTTAGGGAGACTTGGTGTTAAGGAATTTTATATAAGTCCTGAGCGAGGGTATGTTTCCGAAAGATGGATAGCATCCTCTGTTGAAGCGATCAATCCTGTAAAAGTTCAAGATGAAGGACTGAGTTTCATATCCTTTACGTCAAGATCGCTTAATCTCTCATTAAGGGAAGCACTTCAAATTTTGCCTGGAAGATTATTGGGTGATAAATATGCTGAAGAACATGAAAATAATTTTGGTGTTTTAACCAAGGTCTTGGATAGTGGGACACCAATACCTTGGCACATACATGCTAATCAAGAAGATGCAATGAAATACTGGAATATGAATGGCAAAGAAGAAGCTTACTACTTTTTAGATTCAAAAATCATGGGGCCTCTTCCATACTCGCATTTAGCAGTACACCCTGATGTTACAGAAAATGAGTTGCTGCCAATCCTGAAGAGGTGGAATGATGATAAGGTTCTAGATCTTTCTCCAGCCTATAGGTTAAATATTGGTGAAGGATTCCACATTTTTCCAGGTGTTCCACATGCACCTGGGACCGCTTTAACACTTGAGATTCAAGAAGAATCGGATGTGTACAATACTTTGCAAGCGATCAATTACGGGATGAAAATTCCAAAAGAAGAATTACTATTTAATCTTCCAGATGAAGAAGCAGTAGTTAAATTGATTGATTGGGGAAAAGCTAGAGATCCTCTTTTCTATAGAAAGTATAAAATGCATCCCACAAAGATAGTGAACTCAAATAGTGAAGATAATGGAGTTGCAAATTGGGTTTTCAACCCTAATCGAACAAGAAAGTTCTGCGGAAAAAAGGTTTCAGTTCATCCAGGAAAAACATTTGAAGGCATCGAGAAGGGTGCTTGTGCCATCCTAGTTTGGAAAGGAGAAGGTAAAATAGAAGAGGTAAAGGTCCAAGGAGGAAATTCAAATATGGACGAACTCTTCCTATCAGATGAACTAGCGACTCAGCCACATAAGATTGTAAACACTGGAAAAGAAGAGATGGTTCTTTACAAGATCTTTGGACCTGAGGTCTATAAAACTTCAATCATATATAATTAATCAGAAAAATTATCAATACAACTTTAAAGTATTATTTCTCAGTTCTATGCAATCATGATATAGTTGCCAGAAAGTTAGTGAACGTAACATAAGAATATATGTATTCAGTAACACGTGCTAAACGATAGCGATGCCTTTCTTCTTATCGAATATGTGTATCTTTTTATTTGAAAATCCTACCCATACTTTATCTCCGATGCTACCTTCAAAGTGTGCGGTTGTAGCTTTTATGAGGTGTTCTCCTATTTTCAAATCAACGATGACTTCAGCGCCAAGGGGTTCAAGTACATATACTTCAGCTTGAATGCACTTCTGCTTTGTCATTTTTTTACCCAAAACGACGTCCTCGGGTCTAACTCCAAGAACCAACTCAGAACTGGTTGCTTTTTCTTCAATCATCTTCTTAATACTTTCAGGGATTGGAAAGAAACATGAACCTCCATCCAAGAAACAAGAATCTTTTTTCTCTAAAAGGCTGCAATCAACAAAATTCATGGGAGGACTGCCAATAAACCCACCAATGAACAAATTTCTTGGATTATGATACACATTATAGCTATTATCTATCTGTTGCAATACTCCTTTATTCATTATCGCTACTTGATCAGCCAGCGTCATGGCTTCAACCTGGTCATGTGTAACGTAAATCGTTGTAACACCTAAATCCTTTTGTAGTCGCTTCAATTCTGATCTCATATGAACTCGAAGTTTAGCGTCTAAATTACTCAATGGTTCATCCATAAGGAATACTTTTGGATCTCGTACAATTGCTCTTCCAAGTGCGGTTCTTTGTGCTTCTCCACCGCTTAGTTGTTTTGGCTTTCGATCTAGAAGGTGAGGTATCTGAAGAAGTTTGGCTGTCGCTTTGACTTTCTCATCTATTGTATCCTTTGAAATTTTATGCATTTTTAATGGAAATGCTAAGTTATCGTATACAGTCATGTGAGGATAAAGAGCATAAGACTGGAAAACCATTGCAACATCACGGTCTTTAGGATGAACATCGTTCACTAACCTATCTTCTATATATATCTCTCCTGCTTCAGCATCCTCTAAGCCAGCAATACATCTAAGGGTTGTTGTTTTTCCACATCCAGATGGACCTAGCAAAACCAGAAGTTCTTTATCTTTTACATTAAAACTTACGTCATTTACTGCAACGACTTCATCAAAACGTTTAGTTAAACTTTTGACTGTGACTCTTGCCAAAGATATTCCTCAATAGGGTATTTGAAATATAGACTAGAATCTTAAAATTTATTAAACCTTTCTAGTGTTAAAATTTCTCAAGGGTTTGTCTAAAGTTTTCCGTAATAATAAGAGTTTTTAGTTAACAAAATGTAGTAAAATCTGAACGTTATTATAGTTAAAATGATGAAATGGGTTAATTTCACCGATTTTAGTGAATGAAATAATATTTAAGTTTGCGTCTTAGATTAATTGAAAAGGATTTGTTGAATGAAGAATTTGAAAACTTTCATAGGATTAAGGGTTGGATCAATCAGAGTCTAAATCAAATAATGAAAATAGTGGAGGAACCCCACGTTTCTTCGATACGTGAAGGGTTGGATTCTGCTTCAAAAATCATGATAATATTTAGCATATTTTCAATTCTATTGTATTTTCCTTTGAATCCTTCAGATAATTTTGTAACTTATTTTGAAATTCAGAGAATTATGCCTCTGCTATATTTTATTGGTTTTGGGGTTTTCAACGTTTGGGTGGGAATAGAGACAGCTTACTCTCTTGCAAAAAAAAAGATGGTTAATCCGTTATTACCTTCAATTATGGTGCTCATAATTTTTCTTCTAACTACTATTGATAAAAGGTGGTTGGATGTACCTAATATTCTATATTTTGGTGGAGTCGGATTAATAACATCAATAATTGTAGCAATCTTATGTGTAGAAGTGTATGCATTCTGTGTTACTGTTGAATTAGGACAAGAACCTTCTAATGAATCTATAACATCATCTTCACATATACTTGCTCTAATCGCTTTAGTCCTTGTTATTAGCTGTTTTTGGATTTACGAAAATGTCTTCATCTTTGATCCGATACGAAGTTTAGTCCCTTTACTTCAACCTTTAGAATTCATCTTTAATACGCTGCCAATCGTACTTCTATCAGAGTTTATTCATATTTTTTTCTGGTTTTTTGGGATTCATGGCGATATGATTACTGATACTTTTTTACGTTATATCTGGTTTCTATTATTCTCTGAAAATTTCGCAGCAAAAACAAGTGGTTTACCGCTTCCCAACATTTATTGTGGGAACTTCAGATCATATATCACTGCGGGTGGTTCTGGATGTACTTTAATGCTAGCAGTATATTGTGCTTCATTAGCAAAATCAAAAAGGTTAAGAAAAGTGGGGAAAACCGCGTTGAAGCCAGGAATTTTTAACATCAATGAGTTTATGCTATTCGGTGTACCTATTGCGAATAATCCAATTATGTTTATACCATTCATTCTTGTAACGTTAATCGCGGCAGGTGGAACACAGCAATTAATGGAAATGAGACTAATTAGTAGATCCTGGACTATACTACCTTGGAATACACCTGTACCTTTACTTGTTTTTTTAGGTGATGGATATAATCTTATGAATGTGGTATGGAGTTTAACCACTATGTTCATAATCCCAGGAATTCTTTATTACCCTTTTTTTAAGAGATGGGATCAAAAAGAATTGAATAGAGAAGAAAAAGAACATAATTGATTGTGCGAAGATTATTTTCAACGGAAAGGAGATAAAGCCATTCTTCGATATGTGTGTCGTCTTCCTCGGATCACAATAGACAATGCTAAGATGTTTTCAGGAACAGCTATACCTTCATATCCCGAATCACCTATATGATGAATATCTGCTCCTGTCATTTTACTGAAAAGCCCAATTCTCCTGATTGTATCCACATCAGAACCTTCTTGAGATGTTAACATCTCACTGGAAGCTAGGAGGTTATGATCATGAGCAAGTTCCACGAGTTCTCTCACGAATTCAACGGTAGCTCCGGGTGTTGTTCCAGGAGCAGGAAGTACAATCCAATCAACTCCAGCTTTGATCAGTTCTTTTACACGTTTTGGGGACGTACAATTCATTCCCATATCATTCTTAACACCCATACCATGTCCCTTTCCTGATGCAATTAACACTTTTTTTCCAACTGTTTTTTTCGCAAGTTTGATTGCCTTAATCATTGTTTTATAGGTACAACCAGACCCAGGATTCCCCATTATTCTAATGAAATCTGAACCCTGTTTCACTGCTAACTTCATGTTTTCAATCGAAAAAATTCTTCCACTAGAAATTGAGGTTAATTCCCCAGCAATAGACGCGTTAGGATCTATAGGCTCCAATTTTATTCCTACAGGGTGAACAATCAATCTCTTTAGATCTTCTATTGTTGCTCCTTCACCTTCAATTTCTACGTCTAGTATATTCTCTTTCGCTTCTGTATTTTTAGGAATGCCAATTATTATCGGTTTTTTAACGTCGTAACCATTAAGGACTATGATGTCTGCACCTAGTGCAACGCATATCTCAGCGTTTGAAACACCGCTTATTAAAGGAGGTGATGTCGAAACGGTTTCTGCTAGAATAGTTCTTCCTTCAGCAGCATAAATACTCTCCTTCAATTCGCGACTATTCATGGTTCTAAAATCACTTGCTGTACAATCCAAGATCCTTTTTACCAAGATAACTCCAACCTACTTTTTATTCTCCAATTTTTCAAATAAATGCCTAATTGAAATAGTTAAGAACCCTAATATATAATAAGGAATTCAAGAGTATAAGAATTCTTCAAAATAGTTAGAATATAATATGAATTCAATTTTAAGATGAAGAAATTGGAGGAGATATTTTATTGAATAATGTGAAATCATCAATTGAACGTTACATAGATACTGTAAGTAGCCTTTTACAAAAGATTAAAAAAACTGAAAAGAAAGCTATAGCAGAAGCGGTTAATCTCATAGCTGATTCGTTAATTAATAATGGTGTTCTACATCTATTTGGCACGGGACATGCGCAAATGTTAGTTGAGGAAGCATATAGTAGAGCAGGAGGATTGGTGCCTGTAGATGCTATAACAGAACGTTGTTTATGGCCACATTCTGGGCTAAGTACGTCACTTGAGCGGACAATGGATCCGGTTAAGGTCTTTTTTGATTTTCATAATGTAGAGAAAGGCAATGTTATGATTATTATCTCTAATTCTGGTATCAACGCTATGATTGTTGAAGCTGCACTTGAAGCTAGAAAGCGAGATGTTAAGGTGATTGCGATTACATCACTGATTCATTCAAAACATCCTGATGCCCGTCATTCCGGTAGGCATCCAAGTGGAAAGCGACTTTTTGAGATTGCTGACGTTGTAATTAACAATTTTGTGCCAGAGGGAGATGCTGTATTAGAAATTGATGGAGTGGATACAAAGGTTGGTACCGGATCAACTATTACAGGGGCTACTATAATCAACGCTATTGTCTGCGGTGTTGCTGAAGAGATAATAAGAAGAGGAGCAGAACCACCAATATTGATGAGTAATAACATGGAAGGAACGGAGGATCATGATAGAAAATTGATAGCAAAATACAAAGATAAACTTCCCTTACTTTATTACTCTTGAAGTTCCACTTTCACAATTTATTAATTCAAGAAAAGTATTGTAAAAAAAAATTTACTTTGAAAGAGGAACCCCAAATAAATTAAGGTACGAGTTTCAGGGTCTTAATTTCACAAGCTTTTATTTCAGTTTCTACCAGATTTTTATTTGATTTCTCCTTAAGTTGATTTCTTTCAAGTAAATCGGTGGAAAAAGCTTCTTTAATATCTTTAAAGAAAGAGACCTGACCCTTTGTGTTTTTCCCTTCCATTTCAACACATCGTATTATAACCGCGTCTTCATCTTCAGCTTTCTTTACAGTCTTAACCAGCAGATTATCTGGATGAACCGTAATGAAGCTTAATTCGTTTGAAAGATCACCTTTATGTTGAAACGTAGTTATAGCTATTAGCGGACAGTTATGTTCATAAGCAACTTTGTATGGTTTGGACGTTTTCCAATCGCCTTTGTGGGGATATATACTGTATTTGAATTCATATTTTCCATGCTCAAGAGCGTTTGGTGTAGGGATGTAAGGACCACCGTAACCGAGTGTTTCCATGTCAACACTTCTAAGAAGAGTCAAGTATATCGTATTGTCTCTGACCTCATGTGCGGGAAGCCCCAAATTTATCAAAGACACTCCATAGTCCTTTGTACCAAAGTCCATCCAGTTCTGAACAGGATAAGTTCCAAAAGGTTTTTCTAACCAAGGAGCATCGGGTCGTACATGTTCAATAATCGGATCAAAATCGTAGAGTTTAGTTCTGTAAGGTAGATCTTTAGGTTGATTTATTGGTCGCTCAATAGTTCCACATATTGTCTCACAGGTGAATGTATCATTCCAAATTCGAACAGGGAATTTTGCCCTTATTCGAATATGCCTGTGCTTATTTTCAATAGTTGTGACAAAGTCGATTCGAGGAATTTGGTCATAAAGAATGACTTTCTTTGTCCAAGAAATAAAATTGCTAATTGGAGAAACCTTTATGCCACCCTCAGCTGTTGGATGGGTAATTGCATAATAATCATTCTGAGTAACTAGTTTAGCTCTAATAGGTCCAGCTTCAACAAGTCTTATCTTGCGAGAAATAGATTCTTCTCGATTTTTTGTGTATTCTGCTAATAATGGTTCTTTTGGTAGCTGGACGCTATATTGGTGATAGAAAACGTCTCCTACATCAGATTCCACATAAACTTCATTTCCAAAACCCATGAATACTTCTTTCTTGTTTATTTTATCGTACAGTCCAATTATTGCTCCTGTTTCATCATCAAGTTCTATCTTAAAATACGTATTCTCCAAATTTTTCTTTGTAGCTATAATACTAGTTTCGTTTATTGCTTCTTTAGCAGACACTGCGCGATATAGTTTGTAGCCCATTGCTGGAACGTTTTCTGCAATGAAAGCAATTGTCACTCTCTTGAAATTGCCGTTTGCATATTTCTCCTCTTCAATAATCTGTATAGCGATTTCTCTGTTTTTTGCATCTTGGAGAGTTATAGCAGAAATACCTGGTTCTTTGAATGAGATCTCAGTTTCCGTTGGTCCAGTGACATTCCAAGAATGTAAGTTGAAAACTACTACTGGTTCCCCTTTGTCGCCAGTATCGATTTTATCAAGTATATATCCAATACTGGTGTTGATTATTTGTTTGAATGATTTCTTTGTTTGCTCAAAATCTTTTTTCACTTTATCATAAACTTCATCAATGCAACAACCACAAGCTATATCATGGAAATGATTATACAGAAAGGTTTCCCAAGTTTCTGTGATTAATTGGGAAGGATACTGTTTTCCGAGAATCCAAGCTATAGTAGCTAGTCTTTCCGCTTTCAGTGCTAGAAATTCGCATTCACGTATATCCATTTTTACCCATATTCTACTATCCCATGTACCAGGTGTAAGTTGTGTATATCTCCCTGCTAAGAATTCTCCGCTTATGGTCTCAAGTTCTTCTTTATGCTTTTCAATTTCTTTGAAGAAAGGTTTAGGTGTAGATATTTGGATTTGAACTTGTTTATGTTTTTTGTTGAACTCTTCTATCACGTTTAAAAGAGAAGGATCTGGAGGAGTGAAGTCACCGCCTTCGGTTAAAAGAATGTTTGAAGTTGTTGCACGTACTTTTAAATCGTTGAATAGTGAATTTAAGAGATCAAAAGCTTCTTCTAAGGGATGAAAGGAATAGCGATCTTCTGTTCCATAACCTTTTGGCATCCAATGAGTCAAGATTTCAGTATCATCAGGAGAACGCCATTTGAATTCGGAGGGAGCATCATACTGCATTCCTCTCCAAAACACATAATAATCGAATCCTGCTTTCCGCAATATCTGAGGCAACTGATGAGGTTGACCCCAAGGATCTATTATCCAACCAACATCTACTTCTTTCCCAAAATTCTTCAGGAAATATCTTTTTCCATATAGGAATTGACGTATTAATGACTCTCCAGATGGAATAAAGAGATCGGGCATTGTATACATGCCACAAACTAATTCGATTTTATCTTCTTTGATCTTTTCTTTTAATTTTGACCAATATTTGGGATAACGCTTTTTGAACTCCTTTATTAAGACAACCTGATCTAAGATAAAACAATAATCGGGATACTTGTCAAGCGTATCTAGAAGGTATTTGATGTTTTCACAAGAAATCTGTGCATAGTAGTCAGGCGTAGCTACCCACGCTGGATCATAATGGAAATGAGGAATTAAATAAATTGTCCAATTTTTATCAATTTTTTTCATAGTTTTACGGCTCCTTTTGTTAATCCTTTTATGAAATGTTTGTATGTATATACCATAAGAATTGCAATTGGAAGAAAACCTATCATTGAAGAGGCGGAAAGAAATCCCCAGTCCGTTACCCCATGGTGAGTATAAGCTGCTGTTGTTGAAAGGTTTTCAATACCAACCGTGTAAGTATAATAATCTTTTGTTTTTATGAAAAGGCTTGCAAGAAGATATTCATTCCATACTTCAATGAAACACATTAATAACATCGTAAACAGAAGTGGTGCACATATTGGAATTATTATTCTGAACAGAATTCCAAGTGTAGAGCATCCATCCATATGAGCAGCTTCATCAAGATCTTTAGGTATAGACGTTATGAAGTCCGTTGCCATCCAAATGCTCACGGGTGTAACATTAGTTTGATATAGAAATATTAAAGATATATATGGATGCAACTGGAGTAACCCGATTGATTTAAACAGGATAAAGATTGGTATAACTGAGAAAATACCCGGTATTGAATAGATGACGCTTAGAGAATCATTAATTATGTCTTTTCCTCGGAATTGCATTCGTGAAAAAGCGTAAGCAGCGAGAAAACAAATGGCTACATTTATTATGGAAGTGGATAATGAAAGTATTAGACTATTTATGAATGGGTTACCTAATGCATCTATTGCTAACTGAAAGTTTTCAAAGGAAATCGTTGATGGAATTGTGAATTTGAACATTTCATGCCTTGGTCTAATTGCATAAAAAACCATCCATATTAATGGAAAGAGTGTGAAGATCGCAAGTATTACTAATAGTGTGTACGTAATAGGTGCTACAAATCTTTCTCGTTTCATTTTAACACACCTTTTTTCAAGAAATATCTAAAGAATACGAGAATTCCGACATTAATGAGTAGTAAGATTACTCCTATAGTTGCACCAATTCCCCAATGACCCCAACTAAATCCTTGATGCCACATATATAGAGCAAGAACCTCTGTAGCAAATATGGGTCCACCATTCGTCATTATGAAAATCATGGTGAAGAAATTCACTGTCATCATTGTTATTAATGTTAGATTTGAAATGAGAAAAGGCGTCACTAATGGAAGTGTTATATGTCTAAACCGGTTCCATAAAGATGCTCCATCAACCAATGCAACTTCATACAAATCGATAGGTATGCTCATAAGACCAACCTCGATAAACAACATCGAATATGATGCGCCATACCATGCATTTGCAAGGGTTACAGAGAATAGAGCGATATTCACATTAGAAAGCCAGCCAACAGGTTGCATTCCAAACATTGTTAAAAAGTTGTTAAAGATACCGGGTGGTATCTGGCTGTATACTATAAACCATGCGTAAGATGCAATCAAGGTGGAAACATAAAATGTAACTAAGAAAATCAATCTGAAATGTTTAGTACCTTTTAATTTTTGATTCAGAAGTAAAGCCATTAGAAAACCAATGAAGAATTGGCCAGCTACAGAACCAACAGTGTAAATTATACTTTGCCACATTGCTTGATTGAAAACTGGGTCATTTAATAATGTGAAGTAGTTGTTTAATCCCACAAATGTCGGATTGAGATCATAAAATATATCGTTAAATGAAAACCATATTGAAGTTGTAAGAGGGTAAATAACTAAAACTCCGTAAACAAATAGAAGAGGTAAAAGAAAAAAAAAGGGGAGGAATTTATCTGTCTTCATTACCATCCCAAAGCAATCTTCATCTTTGCGACAGCATCATCTAAAGCTTCTTGTGGTGTTTTCACGCCTTGGATAGCTTCTGTACACGCGTCCATAAGGTAATTATCGAATTGATCCCACTCTGGCATAGCTGGTCTGATGTATGAATATTCGTACTGTTCCATAATAACGTCCAAGTATGGTAGTTGACCCCATGCGATAAGTTCATCCATAACATCGTATCTTGGGAACATGTTTCCATATTCTTTGCCCATTTCCACACATACATCGTGTTCACAAACTATTTTTATGAACTCTAACGCCCAGTCTTTGTCATCTGCTCCTTTTGGTATTGTCCAGCACCATCCACCACCAAATGACCCTGAATGTGCATCACTTGGATAGGGATGTACTGCAAAACCTATTTTATCCGCGAAGTCCGCTCCAGAGTATCCAAGATCAACCCATTCACTATAAGCCCAAGTGCCTCCTCCAGGAACTGCTGAATAAAGGTCTTCGAAACAACGTACATGTCCCTCATCACCCTCTGCTGATAAATAGGCAGGATAAGCTCCTGCATCAACCATGTCAACCATATGTTGAAGTGCTCTCACGTGCCATGTTTGATTGAATATTGGAAACAGCTGACCGTCCCTTTCTTCGAATAATCCCCATCCAGGTGGTAAAATCTCTGCTTCAGGCGTACACTGCCACATTAACGGAAGAATGTAATCGAACCACCAGTGAGAAGTGTAAACTATTATTGGCGGCTTGCCTTCATCTTCGAGTTGTTCTTGAAGTGCAATCTCTTCTTCCCAAGTCGTTGGAACATCCTCATCGCTTATGAAATCCTTATTATACATCCAAACTCTTGTATCCGTGTCCCACCAAATTCCGTATACTTCATCATCCCATGTCATTCCGCTTCTAGTATTTTCATGCCAATCTTCAGGCCAACCCTCTATATCTGCTAGTTGTGAAGAAGAAAAAGCATTTAGAAAGCCTGCTTTAACGAACTCGCCCATCCATATACTATCACAGTAGTAAACATCAGGAAATTCGCCCCCGGCCATTGATATTAGAGCATATTCACGCAAGTCGCCTCCTTCTCTTGCTATCCATTGAATATCAAAGTTTACATCAGGATTTCTCTCCTGCAGTATTTCCAATCCTCTTTCAACTATCGGATCTTCGCCAGCAAGTACAGTAAATGTTACTACTTCCTCTTCTGGTGCTGGTTGCATCAACATACTACCTGCGAAAAACGCTGCAATAGCAACAATTGCGATGATAACGATTGTAGATGTTGTCATAGCTCTACTCAATTTTCATCCTCCATTTTTTCCATTTTTCTATCAGTTTTTTAACTGTATTAGTTAATACATTTTCTTGTTATTTATAATTTCTCCTAGGTAAATAGAAAAATGAAAAATAATAAATGTGTAACAATGAATTTTATATATGGAGATTTCAAGTTGAGAGAGATAAAAGTTGGATACGCACCAATAAAACAGCCCATTTTTGACCAAGAATGGGCAGAGGATATGTACCAGAGATCAAATAAACTTCTTTCTAGTTTGAAAGGAGTCAAAATAATAAGACCAGAAGGAACCGTGACTACAGAAGAAGATGCACAGAAAGCAGGAGAACTGTTTCATAAGGAAGACGTAGATCTGGTTTTGATGGAGAGTATTAACTCAGATAGTGGAATATTAGCGACAATCATGGGGCAAAAAGCAAGTGTTCCAATTATACTATGGTCTACTCCAGAACCTATAGAAGATGGAAAGAGTCTGAAAGCAAATTCACTGTGTGGAGCAATGATCATTGCAGGAACCCTTAGACGCTTGAACTTGAAATACAAGCATATTGAAGGATATCCGGAAGATTTAGAGTTTCAAAAGAAGTTGAAAGATTCCATAAACGTACTAGGTTCTATCGCTGCTTTAAGGGAGAGTAAACTTGGACTCGTGGGTTATGTAGCTCCGGGTTTTCATCATGCTTCCTTTGATGAGATCCTTGTCCGTAAAACCTTTGGAGTGCAAATCCACCATGTTGACTTATCAGAGGTCTTCTCAGAAGCAGAAGCGTTAACGAAAGATGAAATAGATAAAGAAATTGATGAAATGAAGAAGAGAGGAAAGATAGCAGAAGGCGTAACAGAGGAAGACTTTAAGAAAACAGCATCCATCACCCTTGCTCTAGAAAAAATTGTTAAAAAATATGGAATTACTGCACTAGCTGTAAAATGCTTCCCGGAATTTCAAGATCTTTTCAAATTTGCGCCCTGCGCTGTTCTGGGTAGATGTAACGATAAGGGGATAATGACAGCTTGTGAGGGTGACATGATCGGAACACTTACCATGGTCTTGGAAAATTACTTAACTGGAAACCTCGTATTCTTTACAGATATCATTGATATGAATGATAAGACAAACATTGGGATCGTTTGGCACTGTGGTCAAGGAGTTACTTCGCTTGCGGAAGATCCTGAATCGGTAACCTACAAACCCAACTTTTTATTCAACTTAGGTTTAACTACGGAACTTGCATGTAAACCTGGACCAGTTACAGTGGCAAGGATAAGTGAAAGAGAAAATACATATCGAGTCTATGCTTTTGAAGGTGAAGCGGTTAAAGTAGATGCAGTTCTTCGTGGTGCGCAAATGAACGTCAAGTTTGATCAACCGATAGAAAAAATCAGAGAGATAATTTTTGAAGATGGGGTGGAGAACCATTTTGCAGTAGTACATGGAAGAATCGGAAAGAAATTGAGAGAATTCGCAAAGTGGTTTGGAATCGAATCTGTAATAATGTAATTGATTTATTGAAACTCACTGGTATTAAAATATTATAAATCATAATTGGGGATTGAGAATGAAGAAGTTAATCAATGATCCATTAAATGTGACTGATGAATCTATTGAAGGGTTTACAAAAGCATACGCTCATATTATTAAGCAAGTAGCCTCAAGAGTCGTCGCAAGAAAAGATGCCCCTATTGAAGGTAAAGTCAGTATCGTCGTAGGTGGCGGTAGCGGACACGAACCTGAGATGATAGGTTTTGTCGGCGTAGGGATGGCTGATGCATCAGTATATGGTGAAGTGTTCGCTGCTCCTCCACCACCATCAATCCTAACAGCAACTAAAGCAGTGGATGGAGGAAAAGGCGTCCTATACATCTATGGTAATTACGCTGGTGATAATATGAACTTCGATATGGGAGCAGAGATGGCTGCTGAGGAAGGAATAAAGACGGAAACCGTACGCGTCTGGGATGACGTTGCTTCTGGCTCACCGGAGAACTATAAAGATCGAAGAGGATTGATAGGCGATTTATTCGTGGTGAAGGTTGCTGGAGCAAAGGCGGAAACAGGTGCTGTTTTGGATGAAGTGAAACGAGTAGCAGAGAAGGCGAGGGATAATTGTAGAACATTTGCTGTAGCTTTATCACCAGGAACAATACCAGCAACAGGAGAACCAACATTCACGATAGGTGGCAATAAGATGTATTTTGGAGTCGGAGCTCACGGAGAGAAGGGCGTTAAGAAAACAGAGTTAAAAACAGCTGATGAAGCAGTTGAAATTATGTTGAAAGCTATACTTGAGGACCTCCCTTTTCACAAGGGTGATGAAGTCTGCATTATAATAAATGGTTATGGTTCTACTACCTTGATGGAGCTATCTATTGTTAACCGAAGAACACATGAACTCTTAGAAGAGAACGGTATAAAAGTGTACCATACAGAAATGGGTAACTTCTTAACAACTCAGGAGATGGCTGGTTGCTCTATCACTTTAATGAAGTTAGATGATGAACTCAAAGAACTATATGATGCTCCAGCATACTCGCCAACAATAAACAAATACCCTGCGTTATTAAGCAAAAGATGAAATATTGTGGAAGAAGCAATTAAGATAGAGCAAATGAGAACTATTTTACTAAGCGTATCAGAGACTATGATACAAGAGAAAACACAGCTTACTAAACTCGATGCTGAATGTGGCGACGGAGATTTCGGAATTGGAATGTTCATTGGCTTCTCAAAAGCCAAAAAGACTATAGACGATTTTGAAGGCGAACAAATAGACTTACTTCTTAAAAAGGTTGGTTTTAGTATACTTTCATCGGTTGGAGGAGCCTCGGGGCCACTCTTCAGTACATTTTTCATCGCGATGGCTGAGAAAGCAAAAGAAAAGAAAATGATAGATCTTGAATCTCTAACAGAAATGCTGGAGAATTCATTGAATAAAATATGTCTAAGAGGAGGAGCAAAAGTTGGAGAAAAAACATTGGTTGACGCTCTTGAACCTGCGGTAAGAGCATTAAAGGAAGCTTCTAGGGAAAAAGTTACTCTAAAAGAAGCATTGGAGAGAGCAACTCAAGCTGCAAAAGAAGGAGTAGAACACACAAAAACCTTGATTGCAAAACAAGGAAAAGCAAGATACTTGGGAGATAAGACTATTGGGCATCGGGACGCAGGAGCAGTAGCTATATACCTTATGTTGAAATCTTTTTTCGATTCTTATAGTCAGTTATTAAAAGAAAATATCCCTAATAAGCTTGAAAATTCATGATTATTTTGGTATCTTTAAAAGGACTATGAATAACAGGAAATTAGAAATTCTATTGATAGATTTCGTTCATTTGTACTAATGAACCATAGTTACGCCTTCAAGTATATCTCGCATTGCTGCCTCCTGATCATTGGCTAAAAGAACAAAAGAGGTTATCCCAACACCGTCAGCACCGAGTTCAATAGCCTTTTTGACATCTTCTCTACTGGAGATTCCTGCGCCACAAAGCACTCTTATATCCGAATCTATCTTTCTTATTTCTTTTACAGCATTTGTGACTATTTCTGGTTTTACTTGAGTAACAGCTTTACCAGTTCCCACAAGTTCAGGAGGTTCAACCATAATAATATCTGGATTAAACAAAGCAATTTCCTTAATCGATTCAATATCCCGTGCAGACACAAGACTGATCATATCCAATTCATGTAGACGTTCAATTGTCTTTTTTATTTGATTCATTGTCAAAGGCTTTTCACAATGGTTTAAAAACGAACCCACTGCTCCCGCGGCTTTTGCTGCTTCCGGTAGAAGCCAACCTGTATGACGCCCTGGTCTAATCGCATCTACATGTTGAGTTATCACCGGAGTCAAGACACCTCTTGAGATCCGATAAATATCTGTTGGTTGCACTGTAAGAATAAGTTTTACATCACATTCAATAGCAAGTCTCGAGCACAATTTTGCCAGCTTTAATGCAGCGTCGCCAGTACCTTCCAGATAGGTTTTAAAACCCACCTCAACTTCAACGTCATAAGTTTCACTAGTCATAGATTAGAGGGCTTTCTTCGTGTTATTTAAGATTGATTTTTCTCTAAGATACTAACTATCATAAATATTGAAACAATAATTCTTCAAGATTTCCATCGTCTTCACGCCATATAATTAACAAAAAATTTATAATGATTAGGAATCAAAAAAAGCTAGGCGATTTTATGTCAAATCTAATCTTCATGCCTACATGGTATGATGTGACTGTATACAATGTGATTGATGTTTTCAATGATATTAAAGATAGTGGAATTACCCATTTTGGATTCAAGGATATTGGGCCTTCTGAGGATGTCTATGAAGAACTGATGGAACTGTGTCGAAAGGAGAGAATGACTACATATATAGAAATTGTTAGACCTACTAAGGAGGAGAATGAGAAGTCGGTTGATATGGCAGTTAGGCTTGGGGTTGATCATATAATTGGTGGAACGTGGATTGATTCTACGCTGAAGCTTCTTGAAGGTAAAGATATAAAGTATTGGCCTTATGTTGGAAAGATTGTTGATCACCCTTGTCTTCTCCGGGGAACAATTGAGGAAATCACTGAGGATGCTAAGACTGCGGAAGAGAAGGGAGTTGATGGAGTGAATATACTATCTTACAGGTACGACGGTGACGTCGTAGGACTTATCAAGTCTGTTCAAGATAACACAGATATTCCTATTATAGCTACGGGGTGGATCAATACTTACGAAAAGGTAAGACAGATGACTGAACTCGGTGTTTGGGGTTTTACCATGGGTGGGACATCGATTCTATCTAAAAAACTGGTTCCAGAAGGTACTCTTAGTGATCAGTTAGCCGCAGCATTGAAGACAATCGAAGAAGCTAAGAAAAAATAGAAAATCAATTATTTTTTTTTACATTATTTAGCAAAATCTCAACGTCGGACAGAGAAGGTATCCCTTCTCTGCCACCAAGCCTTGTACATTTTATAGCTGAAACAGCACTAGAAAACTGCATTATCCTCTTTAAGGACCATTTCTTGAGTAATCCATAACAGAAAGCTCCGTGAAAAACATCTCCTGCACCAGTCGTGTCTATAACCGGGACACTAAAAGCTTCTTGTTCAATTACAGTTCCCG
>Ga0209636_10002513_pt1 | contig 18684 bp, 15 predicted proteins | sample DeeMarSWOR152_54_FD_187464 | JGI IMG/M metagenome (GOLD analysis project Ga0209636, IMG submission 187464) | Marine sediment microbial communities from White Oak River estuary, North Carolina - WOR-1-52-54 (SPAdes) (version 2) | ecosystem: Environmental > Aquatic > Marine > Intertidal zone >... | reverse complement strand
CAAACGCTCCGCCTCTTCATTGTAATGGGTCGACACTTTTGAGCGCAAAGATTTATGAGGGTGATGGACAGAATGATGATGCATTGAAATGTATCTGCTACCCTCTGTAACCTTAGAGATGAAGCGCAAATAAGAATTAGACGAATAATCTGCACATTTCAAGGGTAAATGGCTAAAGCTTCCAGCCCTGTTGCCTCAGGTAGGTTGAACATCAGATTCATATTTTGCACCGCTTGTCCTGCCCCTCCCTTGACGAGATTGTCCAGACAGCTAATAACTATAAGCCTGTCCACCCTCGAATCGACAGTAGGGTAAATAAGGCAAATGTTGGTACCCCAGACATGCTTGGTGTGAGGAGGTTTGGTCGTTATTTGAACGAAGGGGGCGCGCTTGTAGAATTCTCGGTATATGTGGCTTAGCTTTTTTTCAGCCTTGGTGTCTTTGAGCAATTTGTCGTCTTTTAATCTCGCATAGCAGGTGCTCAATATGCCTCTGGTCATTGGCACCAGGTGAGGCACGAAGGTTATCGATGGAGAAGATAATGGATTAAGCGCTTTCAATTCCTGTTCCATTTCAGGTAAATGGCGATGTCCATCAAGGGAGTAAGCATGGATGTCCTCGTTGGCCTCGGAATAATGAGTAGTCAAGCTCAGTGCTCTGCCTGCGCCCGAGATGCCTGATTTACTATCCACTACTATATCGGGATAAATAAGCCCTTCTTTGACCATGGGTGCTAAGGCCAAGATAGCACTGGTGCTATAGCAACCCGGGTTTGCAACCAGTGAGGCTGACGTAATTTCACTGTGGTGCAACTCGGGTAAACCAAAAACCGCCTCTATCAGTAGCTCAGGTGATGGATGGGTAAACCCGTACCATTTGGGATATTCGCCAGCGTTCTTTAACCTGAAATCAGCACTTGCATCGACAACCCTGATTCCTCGTTTTAGCAGAGATGGTACTACATCTACACTGCTTTTATGAGGCATTGCTGAGAAGGCGATGTCGATTTCGCTATCAAGCTCGGCCTTTATTATATAGTTAGTTCCCGCGAAGCTGGGGAAAACGTCGTCCAATTTTTGCCCGGCTGAGCTTCTCCCGGTGACAGTGACGAGCTCTACTTGGGGATGTTGGCAAAGCAGGCGAGCTAGTTCAGCACCCACATAACCGGTGACATTTATTATACCTGCTCTTATTTGCTGCATAGGATTTTCTGAGCATTATACTACATTTTGTGCAATTGAAGGATATTCAGGCGACCAGGTGACTGAGCTCTTAAGACAATTATTAGACCGCCTCATTGCGCTAATTGACATTGGTCGGAGTCGAAGGATAGAATCAGCCAAAGAACTTTAGCATATATAAAGATTTATCTGGTAAGGAGGGAAAATGGCTCAAGAAGCTAAAACAATCCAGTGTCACCAGTGTAAAAACAACGAGTGTCTGGCGCAGTATCCCCATGGAGTCCCTGAATATTGCCAGGCGCAAAAGTTCCCGGAAATAATCGAGGAAAGTAAACGGCAATATCTTGAGCCCGACGCTAGCAAGTTGCATTTGGCTGCAGCCAAAGTGCTCAAGAGAGGTAGCTATGATTGGTCTCGGGTGCAACAATGCATTGAATTCGCCAGGGAACTGGGTGCCAAAAAGGTGGGATTAGCGGTATGTATTGGCTTAATCCGTGAGGGCAGAGAATTTGCCCGCTTTCTGGATAGAGCCGGTTTTCAGGTTATCTCGGTAGCCTGTATGGTAGGTGGTTTGAAAGCTCAAGAGACGGGAATACCTGACGAATTGGTAACCCCTCTAGACATAAGCTGTAATCCCATAGCCCAAGCAGAGATTATGAATCGAGAGGGTACTGAGCTGAACTTCATATATGGTCTATGCGTCGGACACGATACTATTTTCATCATGCATTCAAAGGCTCCTGTCACCTATATTGTAGTGAAAGACATGGTCACCGGCAATAATCCAAGCGCTGTTCTCCTATCTCCATACCATCGCCTGAAGCTTGTGACAAATTATGGGAGAGGTAGAGCAGCTGAAAAAGGGCAGGAATAACCGAAATTTCAGGAAAATCTGCTGGTTGCTATTGAACGTGATCGGTGACAAGGTCGCGGGCGATAAACTCGAAATCGGGGTTGGCAGCCGACCCCTATCCATTGGTAAGGCGAAGATTCGGGCCTTGGAAGACAGCGATAAATTCCCCGAAATCCCGTTCTCGCTGAACAGTGTGCCTCTAGGTTGGCGCGTTCCGAGGGTTTTCAGGATGCAATTAAATTCGCCTTCCCCAATAGAACTCGCCAGTTGAGATCCGGTATTCTCCTCTGATCCTCTCTATGGTTCGAACTGCTCAAGGATGCTGGTTACTCGCCGTGTTACAAAGGGTTTCAGTCCGAGAATTCGCTCCGGGCTTGTATCATCGGGAATGTCCTCGACGATGCTTTTGTCGAAATCCGCACTCGAATATTGCTTGTAAATATCGAGATACACATCGTTCTTAATGAGGTCATATATAGTTTCTATTTCCAAATGCATGGAACTCTCGGAAAAATATCCCTCCACAAGTGCCCGCAGTTTCGCAAGATATACGTCCATGTATTCCGGAACAGCTAGGATCCTCTCTATCAACACGTGTTCACCGGGCGAAACGGGTTTGTAGATATCGAGGGTCAGCATTTCATCTGCCGTCAGGCCGTTGTCCCGAGGGAAGGTGTGATTCCCGAACACTTCGTTCAAATCCCAGGGGATAAACTCGAATTTACCAGTCGCCGGATTATTGTAGAGATAGAAGTTACAGTTACGGCCCGCGACTGAATCCAGATTAGAGAGTGCCGTGTTAGCAGCAAGGTATGAAAGGCACCCGTCCACGTTAAAAACCTTCTCAATTTCAGTTTTGAAAGACGCGCTATCCGTATTGTTCAGGACGTCGATGAAATGGATGAGGTCGGACCAGTCATCCAGCACTTCATTGGATTTCTTCTCGTAACATTCCCTGTAGGGAGCGGTTTCCCCTCCGAGCCATTTCAGGTCAGCGCCCCACATAGCGGCCTTGTAAAGGTTGCCACCGTTGTTCGAAAACCGGTCGGTGAGGTATACCTTGTCCACCTGCTCTATAGCTATGTATACCCCGAAAAGTTCCCGCTCATATATTCCGGGCACAGACACGTACAGTTTGACGTGGCTGGTTCTGCTTGCGGGACATCCGGCTGCAGCGAAAGTGTCATAACCAAGTACTTCGCGCATCATGCTCGGGTCCCACAGGGAATTGGCGAAATTGAGTTTTTTCACACCGTGGAAGTGCTGCCCGCTCACGTAGAGATTGAAGTCCACCTTGAAGGGTTTTTTGGGAGGAGGGACGCCGTAGAAGGAGGAATTTCCTCTATACCTGATGCCTACGTTTTCATAAGTCTCATCGGTGAATTTCAGCGTCCCGGGCACGTACTCGAAGGGTCTCCGCTGAAGGGATTGCCAGTTTGAGAGCGTGAAGACGAGTTCATACTCGTCAACAGCTTGCCGGCGGAATATCAGCGAATACTCGGGTTCGGAAAAGGCAGGCCCGCCGCCTACGCTTCCGCCTCCGCAACAAAGGCCGGCCGCGGCAAGAAAAAGCACGGCAAGAAGAACACCGATTCTTTTCATTCCGGCAATACTCAAAATTCCCATTATAGTGAGAGATGGTAGCAAATTATGGACCGTAATTCTATGCCTGCTGCATTACCAGAATCAGAAGAGGGGATGGAGGCTGTAATCGTAGCCTCAACTAATGTGGAAGCGTCTGGCCATATCGTTTGATTTCAATATATATTATGGGTGCAACCTTTTTGTCCATCTGACGTTATATACTATAGAATAAAGAGCAATCTCGCAGGAGAAACAAAGGGAAGAAGGGGTGTCTTATGACAAGAATCCTGATGATATTGGCGGGAGCCATTTTAATACTGGGCCTGTCTCCAATGCCATGTGTGAAAGTGCAACTGGATGAAAGTACGAGAAATGAAGGACTTCTGGCTTCAATTCCTTTCCAACTATACGGAAACGTGATATTAATGGAGCTCTCCGTCGATGAATCGACTCCACTTAACTTTATCTTCGATACCGGTGCTGGCGGGACCGTAATCAATGCGCGGACTGCTGACAGACTTGACATCGTCGGGGATGAAACGGTATCCCGAGAGGGCGCAACCGGAATGGCCGAAATCGTGCAGTCAACCGATCATATTGTGTATGTTGAAGATGTAAGCTTTCAGGATGTCACGTTAGGCATCGCCGAACTCGGCCACATAGAGAAGCGAATAGGTACTCCCATCGATGGAGTTATAGGATGGCTAATCTTGTCCCAATACGCGGTAAGAATCGACTATGATGCAATGCTTATCGAGATATATGACAACAATAGATTTGAGTATGACTTTGGTGATAGTGGTTATGCTCTTGAGGTGCAGGGCACTGCGATCTTTACTAATGTAACGACCGCTTTCAAGAGTGGTAATACCTTCACCGGAAAGGTACTGGTGGATACTGGAGCGGGGAGCACTTTCTATTTCAACACGCCCTTTATTGAGGAAAATGACCTGTTAGCGGAGGTGGATACCTACTATGAACGGGAAACTGAGAGCCTGAGTACAGAAACTTCTCATGTCTACACTACTATGCTCGCAGAATTGAACATCAGCGAACATGAATTTTCCACCGTACCGGCTAATATAGCCATTGCTGAAGCAGGAGCATCATCATGGTCTGGCCCCATGGGTATTCTGGGGAATGGCGTGCTTAAGCGTTTCAACGTTTTTATTGACCTCCAACAGAAAAGGATGTCTCTTGAGCCTAATCGGTTGTACCATGACCAGTTCGAGGTCAACTGCTCCGGATTGGAACTGGTTACAGATGATGCGTTTCAGAAGGTGATTATTGATCACGTCTATGCAGGCTCACCAGCCCACGAAGCGGGGCTGGAGGTCGGTGATGAAATCGTACAGATAAATGGAGCAAACATATCGGATTCCCAGTTGCCGCAAATCAGAAGTATGCTAAGCCAGGATGGCGAGGAGATTGAAATCCTGATTGAACGAGAAGGTGAATTACATAACTATCTTTTCGTACTACAACCGCTAATCGAGTAGCAGATGTGACAAAACAGGTATTTGTTACATCTTCGCTTTGATTTCACCTCAGCCTCTTTTGCTGGATTAGCTTATCATCCCCAAGCGTATAAACGTCTGGGATGAAGGCTGCTATCTCGTAGCCTCAACTAATGTGGAAGCATCTGCTTATCTCATATGATAGTGTGGATAACGTTTCAATTATAGTCAGCCTCCTTGATGCTTCTCTCAGCACATCACACAGAGCGTCAGAGTGTACTCGGGGTTGTTGCTTCTGTCCCAAAAGTGTCCCATTCATGCTGACGAGCTACATCCTATGTAAAAGCGCCTGACCATAATCCCTTAAAGAAATGCCTTGCGTTGATACCAAGAATGCGGTTGTCATAGCCACCCTCTTGACTAACAAGCGTAGGCAGGTTTAATGAACCGAGCATCCACCCGTTGGCTTCGAAATCTTCGGCTTCCAGGCTCCATGTACCCGTGGGGTCACTTCTGGCTGTATCTAAACCAAGGGCAATAATCAAAAAGTCAGGACGAAATCTTTTCACCCGCTTCACAGCACTCTCGAGGGCTCTATGGTATCGCTTACCGTCAACACTCTCTGGCAAAGGTATATTCATGTTGTAGTTCTTGCCTGCCCCAATACCCTTTTCAGCTTTAAAACCACTAAAGTAAGGAAATGCAAAGCGTGGCTGGCCATGAATAGAGATTGTCAGGACATCTGAGCGCTCGTAGAATATATTCTGTTGTCCGTTACCATGATGGTAGTCGATATCAACTATAGCTATTTTCCCGTGCTTGCTGAGATATTCGGCAGCGATTGCGGCCGAATTCAAGTAGCAAAACCCGCCAAATGAGCGGTGTTCGGCATGGTGACCCGGCGGTCGTATAAGGGCATAAGACAGGCGATACCCTTCAAGGATCTTTTCGGCTGCAGTTAGGGCGCAATCCACAGCTCTTTTTGCTGCCGGATAAGCGTTTCTATTCAGAGGAGTAAAGGTGTCAATGCAATAATAACCAGCGCGGATAGGGAGCTCCGTAGGAGGCCTGGCAACATTTCGAATTGGAAAAACATAGGGATACACAGATTGATTGGGATCCAGGCTAGCACACACTTTTTTAAGGTAGTCGACGAATTTGGAGTCATGGACCGCTTTGATATATTTCTCGGAAAAGCGATGTGGGGCAAACCTCTGAAATAGGCCAGTGCCATCTATCTCGGCCAAAATTGCATCTATTCTAACCGGGGATTCAACATATCCCTGGTCCTGCACATGATGGATAGCATGCTTGTCATTCACTAATAGTGCGATACGCTGGTCACTGGGTATATACCGTGCGGCGGGAACAGCCGGCTTCTTCGAATATCTAGGCTTTCTAAGCTGTACTGGGTCGTCTTGGAATGACTCGACTACCATGTCTATATATTCTGGCGGGCATAGGTCCCCATATTTCCGCTCTAAAATTGCTCGCACGATTTCACGAGCATTATCGCGTTCCAGTTGTATGTCTTGTCCCAGATCATCGAAAAGAAGATAAGGAGGATTATCCTCTCCTGGTTTAACTGGTGTCTCATAAGCCGTATTGATAATAGGCAGCGCACCGTGCCGCTCGAAGAAGCGCAAGCGTTCTGCATTGCGTTTCCTTATCTCAGGGTTGTGGGATAATCTGGGGTTATCTGGAAGACACTCGAAGAAAAGGCCGATGGTATTTAAATTAAGAGCTTCTGTCCTGACGCGCTCATAGAGGGCACTGCCTATGCCGCCGCCTGTCCTGTGCCTGGCGGTAGAAATGAAATCAATATAACAGAACTTCAAAATAGGTTCATGTAATAGTAGAGCGAATCCACCAATGCGCCTTGCGGGCCCTTCAGCTATAAAAAGAATAGACCGGAAACGATATTTTAAGGGATTACGTAGCTGTTTGGGCAAATTCGCTATTTCACGTTTGGATAAAGCTGGGAACTGTTGGCGGAGAATCGTTTGAACCTGAGCTATTACATCCTTATTTGTTGGAGTAATATCATCGTAAACTCGGCGTATGCGAAACATGGTTTAAACTCTTTCTGTGATTCTAGGCCTACATTGTATTGCTTAGCGATAAGCCAGCCAACTCCAATCCATGGATAATCATGTTTACCGCTATAGCAGCCAGCAACAAACTAAATACTCTGGATACTGCCTTAAGTCCACCCTTCCCCACGAACCTGACAATCTGGTTACTGGATAAGAGTATAGCCCAGGTAATCAACATATTCAAGGTGAAAGAGATAAGAACCATATAGAGGGGAAACTGAGTTGCAAGGAGCAGAAGAGTTGTAATGGTCGCCGGTCCCACCGTCAATGGAGTGCCGATGGGAACGACAGCTACCATTTCTTCTTTGATGGCTTCCATCATCTTGCCTGTCGTCATATATTTTATGGACAAGATCAATAGTATGAGCCCACCGGCGATAGCAAAGGAGCCCACAGAAATGTCCAATACCTGCAGAATGAGCTGACCCAAAAAAAGGAATACCAGCCCAACAATGGTAGCGGTTACAGTGGCTATGTGAATCATTTTGCGGCGCTCTTTTTTCAACATCCCCTCGCTCAGTGAGATGACGAAGGGTAGATTGCCCAAGGCGTCGATGACTATAAACAACGGTACGAAAGTCAATACAAAGTTTTGTAGGATAGTACGCATTCTGTAAAGTATCCCTGCCGTAACGATGCTCTTCTCTTCTGTTTCACTGCAACCTCTTTTGCATGATTAGCTTATCATCCCCGGGCTCATAAAAGTCAAGAATGTGGGCTACTATCTCATGGATATGCATGTCTATATGGTAATTTGAGCCTTAATATATCCGCAATGTTACCCCCTAGTATGCGCTCTTTTTCCGTGCTATCTATATTCAGGTTATTGATTCTTGCTATGTTGTTTTCTAGCGAGCCTTTATCCCAGGGAGTATCAGAGCCTAGCATGATACGGCCTGCACCTAAGTTGGCGATTGCATATTTCAACCTGGTATCTTTTATATAGGAAAAAGGAGAGATTTCATAATAAATATTACTCACATATTTGGCCTGCTCAGCGACTGGTTCTAAACCAACCAGATGAAGCAGTATGAAATCTGTTCCAGGATAGTTCTTCGCAAGATTCAGCAGTTTTAAGGCATCTCCATCCGACCACAGGTGAATAAATAGTGGGAGTCGCTTTTCTCCACAGAAGATAGCTATATCATTAATCTCAATTCCATTGCTCTTGAATGGAGTACATACCTGGTGCAGCTTAATTCCTGCAAAATGCCATTTCTTGAGGTCTTTCTGCAATTTCGTCATGAAGTCTGGTTTTCGTGGGTCCAACCAATATATTTGAATTATTCTATCCGGGTGTGCTTTAGCCAGAGAGTAGACGAATTGATTGCCATCCTGTTGCTCTTTTAATAGGAAATTATAGTTGAATCGGATTCCGGGATTTATGAAATATCGTCCGTAAAGAGGGTGTTGCTTGATAGCTGATATTGGGATATTCGGAGGAGTAGGTGCACTAGTGTGACCTTTCAGTCCAGGGCAAAGGGCAACTTTGTCTACTCCCAGCTTGTCCAAAATCTCGGTCAATTTTCTTGGGTCTGCAAATTCACCGCAGGCATGTGAGTGAGCATCAATTATCATCTAGTTCCCTGGATGATATTGTAAACGTTGCTGTGCGTAGGAGCAACATGAGTCAGCGCTTTGCTCTCGAATATGGGGCATAGGCGATAAAGTTAAGGGAAATCCCATTACGGTCTATTATCCTATACTGAATGAAGCTCTTCCCTTTGATTTCACCTCAGTCGCTTTTGCATGATTAGCTTATCATCCCCTGGCGCATAGAAGTCAGGGATGTGGCATATTATTTCATAGCCTTGATTGAGATGAAAGCGCCTTGTTTTCTCATAAGCTGGCGTGGATGATGTCTCAATAATGGCTAGCCTTCCCTTAGCTCTCACGATCTCCTTTTCCGCGGACTCTATGAGGGCACTGCCTATCCCTCGGCCTTGCCTTTCTCGAGCGACAGCCTCCCAGTAGATATCCCATGTCCCTTCAGTTAGCGGCGTAGGTCCGTAGCAGATATAACCTGTTACAGTTGAGTCAGCCTCAGCAACAAGGATGTGATAGCCGGAGCCGACTGGGTCCTTGAGGTAGTTATCAATTACTTCCTTGGCTACCGCCACTTCAGAGGGTTTGAATTCGGGTGTACTGCGCAGTATTTTCGTTATGCTGGGTTTGTCTTTGTGCTTCATAGGGCGAATATTGATTTTCATTGTCTTTCCCATAAAGAGCCAATTGTACAATTTGTTCAATTAATTGAGTATAGGTCATCCCGGCGGCTTCCGCCTGGCGTACTGCGCCGGAGCCTGGAGAGATATCGGGGTTGGGGTTCACCTCAATAACGTTTACCTGTCCCTCACGGTCCATCCGCATGTCCACTCTGGCGTAGCCCTGGCCACCGATAATTCGGAAAGCTGTTACTGCTGTCCCGGCAATGCGTTCTCGCTCTTCAGCCGCAACCTCGGCCGGACAGACTGCCTTTGTGCCTTCGAAGTAGGGGCTACCTGGCTCCCATTTCGCAGCAAAGGTAAGAATCCTGGGCATTGTAGAAGGCAGAGAATAAACGATTTCAGACACAGGAAGAACACTGTGTTCGGAGTCGCCTAGAATTGTGGCGTTAAACTCGCGCCCATCGATGAATTCCTCAACCATGGCGCCTCCACTGTATCGGTTGCTCACAAGTCCGATTTGTCTCTCCAGAGAGGTAAAGTCATTAACCACGCTTCCCAGTGATAGGCCGTGACTGGCATCCTCGCAACGGGGCTTGACAATGCAGGGATAGCCTAGTCGGAACCAATTTAATGTCTCAGGATTCAGCAGCTGAAAGTCTGGCGTCTTGATTCCAGCAACTTTGAGAATCACCTTCATTTTAGCCTTATCTAAGCATAGATTTAGCGCTGACGTTGGGCAGCCGGTACTGGGTATCTCCATATCCGATAGAATCTTCGGCAGTACCGCTTCAGTCTCAGGGCAGCCGCAGAAGCCCTCGAAAAGGTTGAAAACCAAGTCCGTTTTGATTTTTCTCAGCTTCCTCTCAGCTAGCTCAACTGGCGGCACCAGAGGAACTCGGGTGACGTCGAAGTCAAGTTCAAGCAAAGCCCGATGTACCGCCTCCACTGCCTCAAGCACACCGAGCACCGCCTTTCCTTCGCTGACTGCGTCATAACGGGAATGGTATGATGCGTTATAGACTATGGCTATACGCGTACGCATTGCGGATATCTCTCACGCGCAGCATTAAGCACAGCGCTTATCAATTGTTTATGACTCCATCCCATCTTTTCTGCCATAATGGCCAGGTCGCTGTGGGCACCCAGTCCAGGCAGAGGGTTTATTTCCAGAAAGTATGGCACTCCCGCTGTGCTGATCCTGAAGTCCAGCCGGGCAAAGTCACGGCACCCCAGAGCCTTAAATGCCCTGAGGCTGGAAACTTGTATACATTGCAGTACCTTATCCTCAAGACCAGCGGGGCACTCATAGTCAACCAGGTCTAGGTAATTGCGTTTCACATCAAGGTTGTAGATGAAGTAACTGCCCCTTTGTTTCGGAAGTATGCGCATCATACCCAGGACCTTGGGCGGGGAGTTGCCTATAATTCCCACGGTAACCTCATCACCCAAGATAAGCTCCTCCACCATTGCCGGTTGCTGGTATTGCTCCAGTAAGCTCTCTATTACCTCAATCGCCTGTTTTGCGTTTTCCACCACCGAAGTGAGACGAATCCCCTTGCTTGAACCTTCGTACGCTGGCTTGACGATAGCCGGGAAAGGGAAATCGCAACTGTCTATCTGATGAAGCTCTTGTCTATCATTGATTACACGCCAGTTCGAGGTGCTCACTCCTTGTGATGCGACCAGCTTTTTGGTCAGAGGTTTGTCCAGACATATGGCGAGACACTGTGGGTCTGAACCAGAATAGGGTATATCCAGCATCTCGAGGATCGAAGGCACCTGGGCTTCCCGGCTGCGGTAGGTACCTCGCCCTTCAGCAATATTAAAGACGAAGTCCACCTTATCATGAAGAATATTGCCCAAAAACTCCCTGCCGCCGCCGAGCATGGCTACCGTGTGCCCCTCAGCCTCAAGAGACGCGGTTATCAACTCCACGGTTTCCCGAGAATCATATTCCTCAAAAGTATCATCGCAGCTAGCTTGCTGTATCGCTGTCGTTTCCTTAAGGTCGTATGACAAGCCTATCCGCATTTGGGACTCCTTCTAACCCGAACTGGCACCCGGTATTCCTGAGGCAAGCTCGCAGTCGCACTACCGGCTGGACACAGCACCTCAGCAGGCAATTCAGGGCATGCTGATTTTGTAGGGTTTCGATAATGGAAAATTCGTCCCTCATAATTCCGCAGCACTAGCTCACTTTCGGTCTGTGACAGGATATAGTCTGGTTGGAGAGGGATCTTGCCACCGCCTTGAGGCAGATCTATCACAAAGGTTGGAATAGCCAGCCCTGAAGTGTGCCCCCGCATTCCTTCGATTATCTTTATGCCGACATCTACAGGTGTGCGCAGGTGCTCAGTGCCCTGTACCTCATCACACTGAAAGAGATAGTAAGGACGCACCTTTATTTTAAGAAGTCTGTGGCATAGTTCCGTCTGAGCTTCAACGCTGTCATTAATGCTACGTAGCAGGACGGACTGGTTGTTTACCGGAACACCAATCCGCAGCAGACGGTCACATGCCTCAGCAGCTTCTGGAGTTATCTCCCGAACATGGTTGAAATGTGTATTAAGCCATATGGGCCCGTACTTAGCAAGCATGGTACACAGTTCATTATCTATGCGCTGGGGCAGCACCACTGGGAATCTAGTGCCGATGCGGATAATCTCGACGTGCCTTATCCCTCTTATTCGGCTAATTATGTCCTCCAAGTGGCGGGTGGAAAGTGTGAGGGGGTCACCACCGGAGATAATGACATCCCGGATAGCCTTGTGCTGGCTTATATAGTCTAGCATGGCTTCGACTTCAGCAGGGGATCGCACCCAGCCGCCATTTTGCCATTCTCTCTTACGGGTGCAGTGTCGGCAGAGTACAGGGCAAATATCGGTAAGTACTAGAAGTACCCGGTCGGGGTAGCGATGAACCAGCCCAGTGACCACTGTGTTTTTTTTCTCATCCAGCGGGTCTTCTACACCCATTGATCCCATAGTCATTTCCATAATGGAAGGTATCGCTTGCTTTCTTATCGGGTCATCGGGGTCATCTGGGTTGATCAGCGATAGGTAATGGGGAGTCACCGACAGGGGATAGCGCATAGTTACTAATCTAAGTTGTGCTTGTTCTTCGGTGGATAAAGGAATGAATTGAGCTAGTTGCTCGACGCGGGTAATTCTATTTCGAAACTGCCACTTCCAGTCATCCCATACGTTGTCTGGGATATCTCCAAAGAATCTATACTTGGTTACGGCTAATTTACATGGAGTTTCCTCCATGTCATTATATGTACTGCGTTTACCTGGAGGTTCTTCCTCAAGATCATTGTTGTTAGAGCTTTCTAGGTAGCATTTCTCTGATTCATGACTAAATTGATTTTTCAATTTTACCGGTAAAGTTTTCATTTCGATTTTTTTCTCCTGCTGCAAGTATTCAATTTTATTGATTGTTGCTTATTATTTATATTATTTTGCCGCCTTTCATTCGCTTCATTCCCGTGATATACAGGAATTACTTGTCATGAAGTATTTTCCATGTTATAATCTATGTGAAATATAATTCATAAATCAATTGTACATTGTTTGCTGGAGTTGTCAAGTGGTTTTGACCTTTGCCAGAAAAATTTTATGAAAATTTTTTTTAGCAGCAATGTAAGGTTAATTCTGAAAAGGAGGTGTAACCATGCCTGGATGGAAGTTTGTTACAAATCATGCTCTAGTGCTTTGCCAGATTGCCCAGCAACCACGAATTACGATAAGAGAAATCTCGCTGACCTTGGGAATTACCGAAAAAGCAACACATAAAATAATCACCGACCTTGAAACTGATGGCTATGTTACTAAGATAAGGGAAGGTAGGCGTCTGAGGTATCGAGTTAATCCTGATTTGTTCCTTCGCGACGAGATGTTACAGGACAAGGCTGTCGGTTCCCTTCTGGAAGTCCTTGGCTGGAAAAGACGGCGCAGGCAAATACAGAGGCGAGAATTGGCTGGGCTAGGAAAGAATGTATAGCCCCAGTCAATTAGTCCTCCAGACGAGTTAATCCTGTCATTAGCAAAACCAAGGGCATAATTCTGGGCGTCCGATAGAATCACTTCTTCTAATGAACTGGAGTGAATTAAAGTGTGCATTTAATAAGCTCACATGTTAGATGGTATAATGGAGTGCATTATTGTGTATGATAATACATAAAGGAAGAGTTCGACAGGCATGAGGTTTGAGAGCAGTGTCGATGTAAAAGCCCCCGTAGAGAAAGTTTGGACGCTAATAGACAGGCTTGAGGAATGGCCACAATGGATGCCGTCCATTAAAAAGATTGAAAGGCTATCTAAGGAGCCTTTGACAGTAGGCTCACAGCTTTCTGTCATGGCCAAGGTAAGTGGGCTTACAGTTACATTATTGATGACAATTACCGAATTTGTTACAGAACGGACCGTGATTATGAAAGGAAAGGCCTTGGGCACCAGTGTGACACGCTTCTACACTCTAGAGCCCCTAAATAGAAAGACGAAGGTTACCATTGGCGGTGAAGTCTCAGGGGTTTTAGCATGGCTGGCACGTCGGGGTGGTCAGGCGATCTCAGCCGAGATTGCGCTGGCAGTGAAAACGAGGGTTGAGGAATCGAAATGACAAGCCAAAGCAAAAATTTTATAGGAATAGACATAGGCTCGGTCAGCTTAAACATAGCTGTAGTCGATGAGAGACTCCAACTCCTTGAAAGCGTCTATAAGAGGACAAGGGGGCAGCCTATTCTAGTACTGATTGAAGTCTTGGAGGGTCTCGGCAAACATTTTCCTGAATTATGTGGGGCTGTTTGCACGGGCAGCGGACGTGACCTTATAGCTGATGTCATGGGAATAGATAGAGAAAATGAAATTATTACTCAGGCAAAGGCTGTGGCATATTTCCATCCTGGGGTTAGGACGGTTATCGAGATTGGAGGGCAGGACTCGAAGCTGATTTTTCTGGAGTGGGATGAAAGGAGTGGAAGGACAGTCATCGTTGACCATGCCCTCAATGAGATATGCGCTGCGGGAACTGGCTCTTTCCTTGATCAACAGGCATACCGTCTGGGGATGTCTATAGATGAGTTTAGCAGTCTGGCGACCAGAGCTGAAAGGCCGGCTACCATTGCAGGCAGATGTAGTGTTTTTGCCAAATCTGACATGATCCATTTGCAGCAAGAGGGGACGTCACAGGAAGAGATAGTAGCTGGGCTTTGTTATGCCTTGGCTAGAAATTACATAAGCAATTTAGGCAAGGGGAAGAGGTTGGTGAAGCCAATAGCCTTTCAAGGTGGCGTCGCTGCCAATAAAGGGGTGGTTAAGGCTTTTGAAGAACTGCTAGAAATCAAGCCTGGGGAATTGATAATTCCCGAGTATTTTAAGGTCATGGGAGCCGTCGGAGCGGCAATGATGGCCTCGGAGAGACACAGTGACAGGCCTATCAAACTTCAAACAACAACGGAGACGCTGAGGCGCTATTTAGCTAGAAAGGCCAGTGAGGTTGAGGTAGGGCATTTGAGGAGATTGATATACAGCGGGGGTGGTTCTAATCCATCGGATGAATGCCCTATTCTTGGGAAGCAATACAAGAGCAAGGTGTATATAGGGGTTGATGTTGGCGCTGTGAGTACAAATATCGTTGTTCTGGATGAGAAAAAGAAGCTGCTGGCGACGAAGTATCTCATGACAGAGGGGAACCCCATAGAGTCAGTTAGGAAAGGATTAAGAGACATAGGTCATGAAATCAAGGACCTTGTTGAAGTCCGAGCTGTAACCACCACTGGCAGTGGGCGTTATTTTGTGGGGGACTTTGTCGGCGCTGACTTAGTGATTAATGAGATTACTGCTCAGGCTAAGGCTACGCTAGATATAGACAAGACTGTAGACACCATATTTGAAATAGGGGGGCAGGATTCAAAATATATCCGCCTGAAAAATAGTGCAGTGGTAGATTTCGAGATGAACAAGGTTTGCGCTGCCGGAACTGGCTCCTTTCTCCAGGAACAGGCTGATAGATTGGATATAAATATTGAGGAGGAGTTCAGCAAGCTTGCTCTTAGTTCGAAGGCTCCTGTTGATTTGGGGACTCGATGCACTGTTTTCATGGAATCTGATCTAATACACCACCAGCAGGTAGGTTCACCGAAAGTCGATCTTTTGGCGGGTCTTTCCTACTCTATTGCCAATAATTACATTGAAAAGGTGGTAGGGAACAAGAAGATTGGCGAGAGGATATATTTTCAGGGGGGCGTCGCTGGAAGTAAGAGCGTAGTGGCTGCCTTCGAAAGTATTTTGGGGAAGAAGATTACGGTCCCGCAGAACCACAATGTGACTGGTGCCATAGGTGCTGCGTTGATTGCCATGGAGAGGAGACATGGGGATGGTAAAAGCAATTTTGTCGGGTTTGACCTCACCGACCGAGAATATGAGGTCAAGTCCTTCGAATGCCAGCATTGCCCCAACCACTGCGACATAAAGAAGATATCCATCGGAGGTGAATTCAAATCCTTCTACGGTGGTATTTGTGACAGATATGAGCTTAAGGGCGAAAAAAGGACTGCTCAGGTTCTTCCTGATCTCTTCAAAGAGCGAGAAGAAATGCTCATGAGGTATTATAAGGAGGATGAATTTGCCTCGAATTCTCCGGTAATAGGCATTCCACGAGTTCTCATGTTCTTTGAGCAGTTCCCGTTGTGGGCTACATTTTTTAGGGAGTTGGGAATTAAAGTGGTGCTGTCCGATAAAACTAACAGAAGGCTCATCAACAAGGGACTTCAAGAGGTCTTAGCTGAGGCCTGCTATCCAGTGAAGGTTGCCTACGGGCACGTAGCAAATCTCATTGAAAAAGGTGTTGACCGCATATTCCTGCCCAGCATCATTGACCTGGAGAAGGATAGTGATGATGTGGCCAGGAGTTACAACTGCCCCTTGATTCAGGGTATCCCCTTCATGCTTAGGCCTGCTTTCAAAGATAAAGCAAGAATCATGAGTCCTACCATATTTATGGCAAAGGAAAAAGAGAACCTCAAGGTGGAGATGGAAAGAATAGCCAGGGAATTTGGAAAAGAAAAGAAGGAGATCGGCTCAGCCATAAGGGCTGCTCTTAAGGCTCAAGACGAATTCGAAAGGATTCGGCGAGAAAGAGGGCAAGAGATACTTGAAACCCTTAAGAAGGATAATGAAGCCGTGGTGGTAATAGGAAAGCCTTACAACGTTTATGATTTGGGGTTGAATCTGAATATTGCCAAGAAATTGCGACATCTAGGAATGCTGGCCATACCCTTTGATCTACTGCCGCTGGATGAGGTTGAACTGCCACCTCATTACTCCAACTTGGTCTGGAAGAATGAGCAGAATCTTCTGCGGGCAGCGATAATGGCTAAGTATAACTCCAGCTTGAACCCTATAATGATCACCAATTATGGCTGTGGTCCTGATGCTTTCTTCTGGAAGTATCTTGAAGAAACCATGGAAGAGGATCCTTATCTACTTCTGGAGGTAGATGAGCACAGCGGTGATGCCGGAATGACCACCAGGGTTGAAGCCTTTCTTGATACTCTCGGCAGACCGAAAACAGGGGTGAAGGAGGAAAGGCAAGAAGACCTGAGTGTGATCAGGCCCTCTGGTGGGATAAGTATCTTCAGACCAGCAAAGAGGATTAGGGAACTGGATAAGACCTTTTACGTCAGCTATGTTTCTGGGCACTCCGTTATCTGGGCTGCTGCCTTTGACTCCGTGGGGCTAGATGCCCGAGTTTTACCCGAGCCTGATGAGTTATCGGAAGAGATTGGAAGGAGATACGTCTCTGGCAAGGAATGTCATCCCTACTTGCTCACCACAGGGGATTTGGTCAGAATGACTGAACTTGATGATTTTGACCCCGATAGGGCAGCGTTTGTGATGCTAAACTTCGATGGTTCATGCAGGTTGAGTCAATATGCCTTGTCTCAGAAATTGGTTCTCAAGAGATTAGGGTTGGGGCATGTCCCTGTAGTTGCCCCGGTTACCTCTATCCGTCACGACGAATGCACCGAATTATTTGGATTAAAGTGGGCGGAAGCTATCTGGAAGGGCTGGCTAGCTACGGATGTCTTATTAAAGAAGTTGCTTCATATTCGCCCTTATGAAGTAAATAAGGGTGAGAGTGACAGGGTTTACGCACACGCTATAGAGGAGATAGCCTCTGGAATTGTCAACGGGAGATTTTGGGGGGCTCTAAACCGCTCAATAGCAACCATGAACGAGATCCCAACTGAGAACGAAGATAGGCCAATTATAGGTATAGTGGGAGAATTCTATACCTGTATGAACTCCTGGGCTAACAACGATATAATCAGAGAATTTGAGTCACTAGGCGCTGAAGCAAGGCTTGGGCCCACCACTACAGATTATTTAGTATATTTTAATGAGGTGTATCCGGAGATCCACTTCGCTAGGAGAGCATATCTATCTGCTCTCTATTATTATCTTAGAAGGTTTCCGTTTATGCACTGGAAGGGAAAGATTGAGGGGATGATGAAAGACAGACTTCCGGATTACAGGATCCCTAGGGTCGAGGATATGATTACACTGGCCGCTCCTTATGTGAGCGATGACATAGACCCGGTAGTAACTGTAAACGTGGCTAAGGCGAAAAATTATGCTGTGCAGGGCTGCAGCGGTATAGCTAATCTCATCATTTTGAATTGCCTTTTTGGGACTTTGTCCACTGCTATCTATAGAGGCATACAAAGGGAGCACAACCGCATTCCTGTGCTCAACATGATGTACGATGGGTTACAGCAAACCAACGCAAAGACAAGGATAGAGGCCTTTATACATCAAGCGAAGTTATACCACGAAAGATACAACATGGTTTAATGAACTAACACTTGCCTGAACTCATTTCGTTCAGAGTCACTTCCCGTGCTACCATTCGAGATCCAGCATAAGACAAACTAATCCGCTACCAATCCCCAACATAGCAACCTTATCACCAGGGTTAAGACGACCCTGGTCAATTCCGATAGCCATGGTAATGGGTAGGGAAACCGAGCCGGCTTTGAGGGTGGTCACTAGGCCGACCACCGTGTCAGCATCATTGATAAAAGTTCATTCGCTAGGGGTGGTTACCGAACCTAAAAAGGTCCTGGAGATGTTGAGTTCATGCTACACGCTGCCTAGGACAGATTCCAGCTGGCAAGCTCAGCCTCCCAGTTCGCAGCGACTACAGTGCCATCGGCCTTAAGCCCCACTGTGTGATAATTGCCTGCGGCGACTTGGGTAATGTTCGTCCATCCACCTACATTGCACTGCCCGTAGTCGTTCAATCCCACAGCGGCTACGGTGCTGTCGAATTGAAGTCCCACTG
>Ga0209636_10002512_pt1 | contig 18695 bp, 18 predicted proteins | sample DeeMarSWOR152_54_FD_187464 | JGI IMG/M metagenome (GOLD analysis project Ga0209636, IMG submission 187464) | Marine sediment microbial communities from White Oak River estuary, North Carolina - WOR-1-52-54 (SPAdes) (version 2) | ecosystem: Environmental > Aquatic > Marine > Intertidal zone >... | reverse complement strand
CATGTATTGGAGGGCCCCATAGTCAGAACATTGTTCATCCTGGGCTGGCCCATCATGGTCACTAACCTGTTGCACACCATGTACACCCTGGTGGACACCTTCTGGCTCGGGAAGTTGGGACCTTCAGAATCCACCAATGCAGTGGCAGCTTTACAGATCTCGTGGCCCATCATATTCTTATTGATATCGTTAGCCTTCGGATTCGGATCAGCAGGAGTTGCTCTCGTTTCCCAGTATACAGGTGCTCAAAATATCAAAGAAGCTAACAAATCTGCAGGACAGGTCCTATCCATGTCTATAATGTTCGGATTAGCTGTTGGAGCATTAGGATTCATGTTTTCTTCTACAATTGTAGACCTCTTAGGACTTGAAACAGGTATTGCAGATTTAGCCACCATTTATTTGAGAATTATCTTTTTGGGAATGCCGTTCATGTTTACCTCCTTCATTTTTGGATTCATTCTGAGAGCTTATGGAGATACTGTCACGCCCATGAAGGTAGAGGGAGCTACTGTATTATTAAATTTAGTCTTGGATCCCATTTTAATCTTCGGGCTGTTCGGATTACCCCGCATGGGCGTTTTAGGTGCAGCTTTAGCTACTGTTTTTTCCCAATCTGTTTCATCTGTCATTGCTTTATACATTTTATTTTCAGGAAAATCCGGTATTAAATTAACACTACCCTCCTTGAAACCAGTCAAGTGGAGAATCACCCAGATTCTCAGAATAGGTGTGCCCGCTTCCATCGGACAGTCAGGTACTGCTTTCGGGTTTGTCATTTTAATGTATGTTATTGCCCGACTCCCCAACCAGGGTGTTGTCTTAGCTGCGTACGGTGTGGGCGACAGAATCATCAATTTGATGTTTATCGCCATCAATGGGCTGGGAGTAGGGATGTCCACCATACTAGGCCAGAGCTTAGGAGCAGATAACATACCGCGAGCTGAAGAGGCTGCAAAAAAGGGCATGCTTCTAATGTTTTCAATTCTGGTAACGAGTTGCCTTTTATTATTCCCAGTGAGAGCGTTAGCTATCCAGTTCTTTATTAACGATCAAGATGTGGTTTTCGAAGGAGCAAATTTCATAAAAGTCTTCATGTTTGGCATACCCTTCTTTGGTGTATTCAGTGCGGTTAACGCGTGCTTTCTGGGATCTGGGCACAATGTTCCATCCATGGTGATTGAGCTGTCACGGTTATGGGGGATGAGAATTCCCTTAGCATTTATATTTGGGTTTGTCATAGGCTGGAATTCTACAGGGGTGTGGTTTGGCATGGGGTTAAGTAACGTACTGGGAGCTGTGTTGGCTTTGGCCTTGTTTGAGACTGGTATCTGGAAGAAAAAGGTTATTAAAGATGGATGAGGTGTAATCCCACCTTTTTCTTCTTTATATATTGTGCGATTGGTATGTGGGTTCTCCATACAAGAAATTCTTAACCCGGCCTCTTTTACTTTAACCTCTATTAGAAAATCGGATTTTCATTCTCTTATTATTGATTAACAATATTGATAATTAACATTTGACTAATTTCGTTAGTCTTGATGCACAATTTTTGCAAAAGAGTACATCCAATGATTTGACAACCCCTATAGACCGAAAACTTTTTATATAGAAGAAGAGATAGAATTACAGCAGCAGATTGTCGAACTCTTATACATGAGGCCAACATTCTGCTGACCATAACTGTTGGGATAGGGAGGACATGAATGACAAACGAGAATAACCAAAAGGAATCTAGAAGTTCCAAGAGACTACTGGAACATTCTTTAAAAGATTTTGTAGAATCTCTAGATAAATTTGAAGAATGTCTGGGTTCCATTGAATCCCAAAACTCTACTATTAAAGAAAAGATAAGTGATCTGAGAGAGACTACAAGAAAACTTAAGAGTGCAGTTGAAGGTTGGTATAAATTCAGACGACATCTTAACGATTTTTTAGATAGCTGCAATGAATTAGATGTTTCTAAGGATTTTAATTCACAATTAAGTATTACAAACCGAAATTCAGACCAATACGAAGACGGAATTACAGAAGTCAAAAATTGTCTCAGACAAGTCATTGAAGATCTTACTTTCCGTGACATTCTTACTTATAACCTTTCCTGGCCCCGTAGATACCTGTACGAAAGAACATGTCACGGTAAACTGCAAGAATATAAAAATGGGTTCATATATAAGGTTCTTCAGAGTTATAAAAGCCTTAATAATCTGGATGAAGAGTCACTCGAAAAGCAATGGGGAGAAATCGACAAAGCCTTCAAAGAGTTCTACGAAATAGTACCTGCATCTCCTTGCCTCAGAACAAAGAAAAGCGAGGAAGAAAGAAAAGGAAAAAACTTGGGTGAACGAGCATTCACTATCAGTAATACCCTACTAAGAATCTTTTTCTTTGGGGGTGTTGTTGTGAATTTGCTCAAATATTGGGAAAAGTATGAAGATCTCATCTACTTTGCTGAAGAAAAATACAGGGATCATTGTCTCCATCTCTTCTACGACTTTCTACTCGGCTGTGTAATCCTAGAGGGCTTGATACCACGGATTCATCACTACTGGGAGTGTTATTCTGGTGAATGTGTTAGTCTTGATGAGGTCTATGTAAGGATCATGCGCCGTTGGATCATTGCCTCACTCTTTCACGATATAGGATATACTGCTCAAAGCCTGAAAAACGTCTCCTACAAAATAAGAAAAGAATTCTTTACTAAAGTGCCAGGATTTGATATCGCAGAATTGGGATTCAGCAAAAAGCCCCCTGATGAACAAATAAACGATTTCTGTACATCTCTTGCCAGAATTCTTTCTGAGGATGAGTTTTCCTTCGAGCCCTCAGATGAGGCCATGGATTCTTATGATTACCCAGTGTACCGTGCTGCTGTCAACCTGTTAACCAACCAGCTGGATAAAATGGACCATGGAGTAATGAGTGCTCTATTTGTACTTTTAGTCTCAAGGATTGACATCCATGAACTCACATTAGACGTGAATCCAGATTCTAAACCACGTTCTCATGTTATTCTTCGTGAAAAATTTAAAAGAGAGCGAAAAAAATTGGCACAGGATACTGAGGTAGCTGCTTTATCTATTGCAATACATAATATGCGTCAGGCAGATGTCGAAGGAATTACTATCGATTTTCGAAGTCATCCTATCACCTTTCTCTTGATGCTCTGTGATGATCTTCATGAGTGGGATAGAAAACTTGAGTGGAAGAAAAAAGAGGAAATTATCACGAACGTGTATGGGTTTGATGTTCGTCGTCGGCTTGATAATCCTCAACAGCTATTTAAGAGGGAGGTGAAATATGGTGATGGAACTGAAGACGAGACTCTTTTCAATTTTTTATTCAGATACATGGTGCGAAAAGAGGAATTACAAAAATCTAAAGATAAGGAAAAGTTAGAAGGATTTAAAAAAGAATTAATAGAAGAAATTGGTGAATTGAAACGTAAAGGCTTTTTAAGAAAGGACCTTTCAGAACAGTTAGAGAAACTCTTAGGTGGTGAAATGCCTGATAACCTGGAGGATATTAAGAAAGCAATAGATGTGTGGCTGAAGAATAACAAAGAAAATGAAAAATTAAAAGATTTTGTTAAGAAGTTAAAAATCGTTAGGATGGCCTTAATGCAACTTGCAGATGATGTAATCACTTTTATCTATGTTGGTGGCGATGAGAAGAAAAAAGGCCAAGAAGGAGATAGAGTTACGAAAATGTGGAAAACATTTAAGAAGCTCTTTATTGATAACCTCAGCCATGGGCCAGCTATATGTATTCTTCATGCATACAATGAAAATGAAGGAAATGAACTAGAATTCTTTTTTATTGCTGAATATGACGAAGCATTAAAAGTGTATAGGGTAGATGAAGAATTGGATCCAGAAAAAAATCTTTGATAGAGAACTTTTTACAAAAGAAAAAAAGGAGATAACAAAAAAGTGAGAAAGAAATATATGAAAAAATATATAATTCTGATATCATCTGAAGGACAATCTCTTGTTACACGTGTAACATTGAACCCAATTGAACTCAACCATGGAAAACCTTTAAAAGTTCCAGTCTCTAACTTTATCGGGATTCAGGCTGCCAATGAGGTCACCATGTAGGTCTTGGACACTCATTCAGTCTGATCCCACAATATCCAAAACATCTTTTATAGAATGTAACTCTGATGCATTGATACAGTTTATGTGGGTTAATTCAGGATTTTCTTGAACAATCTCTATGTTGTACCCAAAATCATCCACAAAGAAGATTTTTCCAGGATCTCTCCCTCTCTTTTCAAAGATCTTCAATATCTTAAGAATCATTGCATCTTTTTCTGTCCACGATATTTCCAAAAAATTAAAATACTGACCAAGTTCCAGCCGCCGCAGCAGTGCCACCACTGGAAGCTTTCTGTTCTCACTGGCTAATGCCACATATATGTTCTTCTTCTGAAGTTTTTCCAGAACTTCTCTCACATCCTCTTTTAGTTGAACTTTTTTTCCTTGATAATCCTCCACCGTGTTTTCATCTATCCGGTGAAGCGGAGTAGTCAGGTACCCTGCCAAGACATCTCCACTCCATAATGTCCCGTCTCCATCAAAAATTATGAGCATATACCCCTATAGGGGTGGAACCTTAAAAATGTAGTGATTATCCATTCCACAACCCTTTGGTTAACCCCTCACACAAATGCTAGAATGGTTAATTCTCTCTTTGAATTTCTTTATAGAACTTCTCTAAAAATAAAAATACAATCAAAACATTTCATTAATTTACTGGTTACCCTTTTTAAATTGCAATTATTGAGAAAATTAGGCTGAACCCCAATAAGGACATCGATTCTAGCTATAATAGAAGATGTTGCTACTTAACAAAACCAGAATTGTTACATGTGTAACAAAAATGGGATATGCACTAACCGTTGCATAATCTCAATCCCAAAAAATCTTTTAAAAGAGAATGCCAATGCTTTCATGGTTACCACTTAATTCTCATCTTGGATTTTAGAAAACCTTATAAATCTAAAAGAATTCGTGAATGAATGAGATATATGGTTGGACTCTTTAGCAAAACAAGAGAGCTTTATGATGCTTTAGGAAATGAAACGAGGCTCAGTATCCTCATTCTATTGAGGGCAAAAAAAGAATTGGGATTAGAAGATTTTAGGAATTATCTCGGTGAAGAAAACAAGGAAAATTTGAAATATCATCTAGACATCCTGGAAAAGAGCAGATTAATACAAAAACAAGACCCATACTATTCTTTAACTAGAGAAGGAGTTCGACGACTTTCAGAATTAGGCATCACTGAATTGGAAGCTGTAGGGCTCATTGAAAAGGAAGAATTCTCTACAAAATCAGCACCTATCACAACAGAAGAAGGAATTCGACAATCTCCAAACCAGGAGTTACTGATTTAGAGGCTGCAGAGCCTGCTAAATTCATATAAACGCTGAAAAGTCAAGACCTCAAAAGCTTTGATGTTCTGTCCTTTTAATGATCTCATCCTGTAGTGCTTTGCCAATATCAACAAAGTAATCAGAATACCCTGCCACACGAACAATTAAATCCCTGTATTTCTCCGGGTTCTCCTGCGCTTTCTTGAGAGTATCTGCATCTACCACGTTGAACTGGATGTGATGGCCACCCAGCCTGAAGTAGGTTCGTACTAAGTGCGCCAGCTTATCGATGCCGTCCCCTTCCAGTAATTGAGGCATGAACTTCTGGTTTAAAAGGGTTCCACCTGTCTTGCTGTGATCAATCTTGGCCACTGATTTAATGACTGCAGTTGGCCCATGTCTGTCAGCTCCCTGACTGGGCGATATACCATCTGACAACGGTTCTCCTGCTCTTCTCCCGTTGGGTGTTGCACCTGTTACCTGCCCAAAGTAAATGTGGACTGTTGTTGGCAACAAGTTGACCCTGTATTTGCCTCCTTTGGTGTTAGGCCGCCCATCCAGTACATCAAAGTATGCGTTAAAGACTGACTGGGCAATGCTATCTACATAATCATCATCGTTACCGTAGGCAGGGGTCTCGTTCACGAGTATTTGACGAATTTTTTCAGACCCCTCAAAGTTTGTGTGTAATACCTCAAGTAGTTCTTTCATTGGTATATTTTCAGTGTCAAAAACGTGGTATTTCACTGCAGACAGCGAATCCGTTATTGTACCAATCCCCACACCCTGTATGTACGTAGAATTATACCGAGGCCCTCCATCGTGGTAGTCTTTTGCTCTTTTTATGCAGTCATCAAATAGTAGTGACATGAAGGGTGCAGGCATGTAATCTGCATACAGCCGCTCAATAACATTGTTGTACTTAACCTTTAAATTGACAAAATAGTGAAGCTGCTTTCTGTACGCATCCATCAACTCCTCAAATGTCGAAAACGTGAGAGGATCTCCTGACTGTAACCCGATCTGGTTCCCTGTTTGTGGGTCAATCCCGTTATTCAATGTGATTTCAAAAATTTTTGGCCAATTACAATACCCTGTTAAGGTACAGCTCTCCTTCCCGAAGGCACTGATGGTCACGCATCCGCTGGGACCTCCATTTCGTGCATCTTCCACAGATTTACCAGCACGTAAGAATTCCTGCATGATCACGTCAGTGTTAAAGATCGAAGGCTGCCCAAACCCTTCCTTAACAACAGTTAAAGCTTTCTTTAAAAAATGGTCCACATTCTTGCTGCTCAATTGGATGCACGCACTGGGCTGGATTAACTGCATCTCTTCCACCACTTCCAATATCATGTACGAGAGTTCATTGACAGCATCTTTTCCCTCTTCTGTTAGTCCGCCCACGTTGATTAACGCAAAATCCTGGTACGTCCCGCTCTGCTCCTCAGTGATATCCACCTTGGGGGGTGCTGGCTGGTTGTTGAACTTGATCCAGAAACATTTAAGCAGCTCTTTTGCAAACTCCTTGGTTATGACCCCTTTGTGTACATCTCTTTGGTAAAAAGGGTACAAGTGCTGGTCCAACCGACCGGGATTGAAGGAATCCCACACATTCAACTCAATAATGACACCCAGATGGATGAACCAGTACATCTGTAAGGCTTCCCAAAAGTCTCTGGGAGGATACGCTGGTACACGTGAACATATGTCAGCAATTCTCAAAAGCTCTTTTTTTCGCTCAGGGTTGGTCTCTTCACCTGCAAGTTGTCGTGCTTTTTGTGCGTGTCGTTTCGCAAAAATGAGTAAAGCGTTTGCAGCTATGTCCATTGCTTTCAATTCTTGCTCCTTTTTGTAGGCTTCACTGTCTGTAAAATAATCGAGACTATCTAGTCTGTTCTGAATCTCTTTTTTAAAATCCAGTAATCCCTTATAGTAGACCTTATCATCGAGAACAGCATGTCCAGGTGCTCTCTGCTCCATGAACTCTGTAAACACACCTGCATCAAACGCATTCATCCACTCTTTGGAGACAGCCGAAAAAACGCGCTCCCGCATGGTCTTCCCCTTCCAGAAGGGAATAACCTTTTCGCGGTAGATTCTTCTGGCATCTTTACTCACCAGAAAGGACTGCCTCTCCCTAGAGGTTAACACGTCCAGATCATCCAATGTGTGGCAGCACAATTCTGGATAGGTGGGAGTAGCTTTGGGCGCAGGTCCCCGTTCTCCCACAATTAACTCTCCCTCACCAAGGTATATGGTTTTATTCTCCAGTACATACTTAAAGGCTAAGGCACGAGCTACAGGTACAGAAACAGTGTTTCCTGCACCACTTTGATAAAAATCAGTAAGTAATTCAGCTCGTTCCGTGGAAATGTACGGGGTTGTGTTGACACTCTGTTCCCTCAGGCGTTTGACTCTTTCTGACATGTTATCCTCCTACAGTAACGTTCAATCCACATTCTTCTAACCTTTTCTTGGCACTGGTTACTCTTGTATGAGAAGGAGGTTCACACATAAATGGGTTTTGGTTCAACCGTTTCGCCTTTTCAATACCAGCCTTATGATAGGGGAGGATGTTCACCTTTTTGACATTAACTGAAGAGACAAATTCCCCAAGCTCTCCAATATCTTTTTCACCATCATTTACACCGGGAATGAGTGGAAATCGCACAATTACCTCTTTTCCAGCGCGTGAGAGCTCTTTCAAATTCTTTAAAATCAGATTATTAGATGCACCTGTGGTTTCCTTGTGAATTCTGTCATTGATGACTTTTACATCATATAAGAATAAATCTGTGTAAGCCCCAATTTTCAAAAGGACATCTGAAGAAGAATATCCGCTGGTATCCACCGCAGTATGAATCCCCTGTTCTTTGCAGGCTTTTAGAAGCTGGTACAAAAAGTCGGGCTGCATCAGCGGTTCTCCTCCAGAAAAGGTTACACCGCCTTTTGATTCATCGTAAAAGATTGTATCTTTTTCTATCTCTTTTATCACCTGGGTTACAGTCATTTCTTTTCCAATTACTTCCAGAGCCTGCGAGGGACAGACATCCACACACGTTGTACAGAGGTTGCATGTGTTCTTATTTATGTGGAGAGCATCATCTGAAAAAGTGAGAGCACCTTGCAGACAGGCATTCTGGCAGGTTTTACAGTGTATGCACCTTTCTTTTGACCACATCAACTCAGATTCTTTTGATATTCCCTCTGGATTATGACACCACAAACAGGTGAGCGGGCATCCTTTAAGAAAGACAGTGGTGCGAATGCCTGGTCCATCGTGGACTGCATATCGTTTGATGTCAAAGATTAATCCCATGGTCAACCCTCTGGTTAATTTCTGGAAGGATTTGGCATTTAAAAAGTTAATTCCCATTTGAACCTCTCAATGGAGTTATTCCAAATGGTGGAATTGGGTTTCTCATATTTGTTACACGTGTAACAAAGGGAGTCATTTCATTCAGTCAAAACTGTCACCTTTCATCAATGGAGCCTCTACTTTGTGGCTTGGTGTGGTATATTATGACTCGAATATCTCTGTACAGCACACGGGATCTTGTTGCTTACTCCTTCTTTAATAGACATTCTATTTGATATTGCCATTATTCTGCTATTCGGTTACGTCTGCTTTGCCTATGGACGTACGAAAGGAACAAAAACAGCATGAGTTGCCAAAAAGGGTTAATCCTCAATCAAACGTATCATGTCTTCCATGATCTTTAAAATGTTCTTACCCTTCTTTGTGATTTCATACCATTCTTTTCTCACCTCTTTCTTATCTACGTGGTGACTGATAAGGTTGAAATCTAAGAGTGTTTTAACTCTCTTGTTGAGAGTGCAGGTATTCAAAAATTCTCTCAAGTGTTTGTACTGTGCTGAACCTAATAGATTCAAAAATCGAAGAATGAAAATGGTGCCTCTGAGACTAATCAATCTTAGAAAATCCTCTTCTCTCTTTTTTTCCATGACTGCTACCTCTTTCATTCAAATAGAGCCCGTGCATAGCGAAATTGGGTGAAGTACCCTTTTTCTTTTAATTGATGAATGAGAGAAATAAGGTCATTTTCTTCGCATTTGGTGAGTACAAATAATCTGGCTAAAAGGTATTGACCTACTGAGAAGAACACAGATGTTGAAGGAAGCAATCCCAGAACGTTGGTTAATTGTCTGTGAAAGTCAGATTGAAAGAGGAAATCTGAAGCAAAGTAGTTTAAAACTCCTTGAGGATAGAAACTAGCATGTATATTGGTGTATTGTGGTAATTCAGAGAACCATTTCTCAACTGTTTCGTACCGTATTTTGTGTTTTCTTAGAATTGGGAAAGCTTGTACTCTTGTGTTGTCTTTGAATTTGCTGTAAAGTATCCATTCCTGTTCATCCCATGGGTTGATTGGAATCTCCTCATAGAGAGTAGTCTTTTTCTTTGGGGTTGATATCATCTGTTGGATTTTCTTCATGGATTTGTCCCAGTCTAACATGGTAACCTTAGGAAGGTAGGTCGCACTTTTGGCACCCTGGTGAATACAGGTTTGAAATCCTTTCAGTAAAGGAAGATTCATCAATGTGTCACTGATTAACGTGATATTCCATTTACCACAGTTCCAGGATCTGTACAGTACATGGGGGAGTCTCTTTAGTCCTTTGTAGGCTATATATGGATCTTTGAATTGACAGAAAGAAGCATATAAATGGTAGTTCTGTGCTGGTTTCACAAAGATTTGAGGCCCCTTCATAATGGAATGTTCATACATTTCTTCAAGGTACCTGGAGACAGAACTCCTTGGAATACCTGTGTTCCGTGCTATCTGGTTTTGGGACATAAAAGGGGTTTGATATACCTGCGTGTAAATTTTAAAGAATTTCCTCAATAGCTTATTGGTAACTTTAATGGTATCACTCATCCTGGAATGCCCCCATCTTTATGTGTGATGAACGTAATATGCTTTCCAGTTCTCTCAAAGCATGTAATATCTTTATACCTTTTTCAGTCAGTTGATACCACACCTTTTTTTCATTGTCCATTTGTATGTAGCACTTGATGAGGTTAAATTCCATGAGCTCTTGGAAAAACTTCTTTAATGCGAATGATGTGGCAAATTGTGTCAAATCGTCCAGCTGCACATTTTTATGGCTATCCAGGAATTCCAGTATTTTCTTTGTTGAGCTCCTGCCCAAGACAATGAAGAAATCTTTTTGTTTCTTTTTGGCAAGATTTGTCTTTTTTCCACGTGTATCAGGATCTGATTTTGTGTCACTGCCCTCTTTTTCGTCATTATTTGTCGTGGTCACAGTTTCACCTCCCAGAATAGTCTATCACCATCCCAACCTATTTAAACCACCTCCCAAAAAGGATTATGGGGTTACTCTCTAGTGGAGGCAAAGATGAGAGACTCTCGAAAGACTGGTCTCTCCAAATAGAATGCCATACCGGCGGAGAGTAATTTCCCCATCCTATATACTCCATTAAGCCACCTCAGCAGTTGGAATCAATTCTGCACGAACAGATTTTTCAGGGTTAGACTTGACTAGCCCTTTGTCTCTCAGGCTTTTCAAAACATCCTTAACTGCAGTGTAGTTGAATCCTGTTATTCTTGCCAGATCTTCTACTATCATCCCGTTATTCTCAATGAGAAGTGCTAGAATTCTTTTTTCTCTTGTTGTTAGCCCAGTAAATTCTTTGAAGAATGACAGCTTCCCTTCTTCCTGGGCACCCTCAGCTATATACACGGATGTCATTTGTATCACCTTTTGCTCTCTTTCAGCTTCCCTTCAGGCGGAAGAATTGAGAAGCTCACTAGTCGGGCAGTAGTGGCAGTCTTTGTTCCTCCATTGGTGGGCTGCCCTCAATCAAGGAGTCATCCTTCTGGCAGGAACCTCTCAAGACGGTCCTCTTGTCAGGCAGCCCATAAAGGTTGAAACCATGTCCATGATCAAAAACGGTAGATCCTTTCTGCCATCCTGGAGATTGATGCAGATTCAGACATGACCTCACCAGAAACAGGAAGGAAGGAATTCAGGGAATCCGGTTCCCGAAGGAAGGTGAAATCCCTTTTTTTAGGCCATAATCTGTCCCTCCCTTCCCCAACTGAGAGGAAAGAAGAACTGAGTGTTTAAACCAAAAAGGGGGGTGAAAGTGGTTTTTGGTTTTCATGACTGAAAGCACTATTCAGTTTAGTAATATCAGGTTCTTCCTTCCTTGTCTTGTTTTTTCCTCCAGATACTTTCTGAAGGCTTATGAACCACGAGTTGAAGACTACGGTTCATATTCTTTCTGTAAGGTTATGTCCTCCTCTTTCTTCCCTTTTGTGTGAGGAGAGAAGAAGTGAAACTTTCCCTCCTCTTAGGGTGAAAAATTTGCGCCGAAAGGCTTCTAGCTAAGGGACATAGCCTATATACAATGTGTTTACGGTAGTTTGTGAGTATCACCGAATCTTGCTTGGTGGGACTCACATACCGAAAGGTTTTTATAGCAGTATTTTAAGTTTCCGTACAATGGAAGAGCACCATCTTGAAATGATCTATGACTATGTACGGTATTGTATAGAGACGAAGGATGTGAAACATCTCCGTTTTCATAAAGCATACAAGCCCTTTAGCCGTAAACAGTCAACTTTTAAAGTTCTCAATAGAGCCCTTGTAGAACAAGTAATTCTAGCTCCACGTATATTCTGTATCCGGAAAACGAAAGTAAAGCTTCTGGGACATAGAGATTTTCTTTTGGTTGATCAATTCGAAAAAGAAAAAAGGTTAGAGGACACATATTATGTAGTTCTCCTTTTAGGTTCGCATTCACTCCTTTCTTTTTCAAAAGGTGAATCAGAGACCAATCTTAAATTTGCTCAGTGTACGTTCCCAAAATATCCCTCAAAAAAGAAAATCAGTGAAATAAATCCAGAAATTCACAAACCTGGAAAGCTACCTCTCATGAAACCTCCTCCTAATTGGAGTGCTTTTGACTGGAAAGTCTATACCGAGAGAAATGATCCTTTACGTTCAAGTGTCGAAGTCGGAGAAATATTGAAAGTGTCTTATGGAACTGTTTTGAACACCTACAAGAGAATATTGCAGGATTGCACAATTTGGATTCCCTTTTTTCCTTTAGGATACGATAACTATGTAAAGTTTCTTGTATCCTTTAAAACAGATTTTGAAGTTGGATTCGTCGAAGAACTTAAGAAAATTAATCGATCAAGTTACATTTACAAGATTGATGATACTATCCTACTAACTCTTTTTTTTGAGAAACAACTTGAAATTGATAGCATTTTGACCCTAGAAAAAAAAGGAATAATACACGGCTTGCGTGTATCATCCCCGCTCTGGAATTATGAGCGTTTTCAACCTTAATAATGCTTAGCAAGGTTTTCCAGATCCTGGACCTGGACCTTCTCCTAACGGCTCAAACCCTCCTCCAAAGGGTTCAAATGGCCAGCCTTTCAATTCTCTCATTTTCTTCACCTCATGCTGACATGAGAGCAGCACATATATGCGTTTTGCGTTTGTCAATAGCTTCCAGTTTTCCTTCCAATTGTTATACGTGTAACAAAATTGAGAAAAGCACCAAACAATTGACACCAAACAATTGGCACGTGATCACCTAGTTTTTTCCCGCAAACAGGCCAAATCTGTTTTTTATCTCCAATTGTTTCTTTCATTTTTACTCAACTGTCTTAATCATTTTTTCCACCAAGATCAGAATCTTTCTACCTTTTTCTGTGAGGGTATACCATTCTTTTTTCTTTTCATCTCTCACGTAATGATGTTCAACAAGGTTGAAATGCAATAATGTTCTCAGTCTCTGATTTAAACTGTGTGTATTTATGTAATCCTGGAGATCTTTGTACTGCCCTGAATCATGCTCGTTCAAATATCTGAGAATGAAAATAGTTCCAGTGAGCCCAATCAGTTTAAGAAATTCCTTTTCTTCTTTTTTATCCATTGTTCACACCCTCAAAAGTTTTTAAGACTTCCTCATCAAATATGTTTTCTAATCTTATTATAGCTTCTAAGATTCTCTTTCCTTTCTCTGTAAGGGTATACCATTCATTTCTCCTGTCTTTTCTTTCGAAATGATGTTCAATAATCCCTAGGTTGATGAGCTCCCTTAATCTCCGATTAATAGTTCCGACGCCCATGAATGTAAGAAAATCCTTATACTGATTCTTACCTTCTTGTATACTCTTCAGTAAATCAACAGTGGATGTTAAGCCCAACACTCTGAAAAATCTATTGCGATTGTTGACTTTCGAGCATTAAGATAGGTTTTTATATAGAAAATTATAAAGATTAAGATAATGAATAAGATAAAGCTCGGAAAGACTAATCTGGAAGTATCTCGAATAGGTTTAGGAACACTTGCTTTTGGTCATAAGACAAAAGGTATTCAAGACAAAGACGGAATTCATAACTGTATCAATTTTGCATTTGATAATGGTATCAACTTGATCGATACTGCAGAGGAATATTCTGGAGGTTTAACAGAAAGGTTTATTGGGGAAGTAATCAAGAAACGTGGAGATCGTGAAGATCTTGTTCTAGTTACTAAAGTTTCACATGATCACTTAGGATATAAAGAAGTCATAAAAGCGGCCAATAATAGTCTAGAAAGACTACAAACTGATTATTTAGACATATATTTGGTTCATTGGCCTTGGTGTTATTCTCCAATTTTTGAAACGATGAAAGCAATGGATCAATTGCTAATCGAAGGAAAAATCCGATATGTAGGTGTATCGAATTATCATAATGCGTTGGTGCAGGAAGCAATGAGCAGCTTGCAGAATGGCGAAATAATTACAAATGAATTGGAATATAATCTAATAAATCGAAGTATTGAGAAGGAAATCCTTCCCTTCTTAAGACAACAGAGAATTGTTGTGCTAGCATATTGTCCATTGCTGAGCGGTTTTCTGACGACAAAATATGATGAAAATACGATATTAACGAAAGATGATTTCCGGAATTATTGGGAACTTTTCAAAAATAAGGAGAATTTCCCTAGATCCAAGGTGCTCTTCGAAACAATGAGACAGATTGCTGAAGAACATGACGTTAGTCCTGCTGAAGTTGCTATTAATTGGTTATTAAAAGAAAAAGATATAATACCAATACCTGGAGCAAAGAAAATGAGCCAAATAGAAAGCAATATTCATGCTACACAATGGTGTTTGAGAAAGGATGAAATATCTCGATTGACAGCGATTACTGATAGTCTTGAACTAAATTGGGATCGGTTTTAAGTTGTTCTTATACATTCACCATTACCATCAAACTCACAGTGTATACCTGCAGTCACTGGATGTGGGTTATCTAATGTTATCCCTTCATCTTGAAATCTGTGTTCAAACTGTATGGCATTTCGTAGCTTTGCTTTCTCATTTTTACCATAGTCCTAATCGTGTTTAGTATTTATACCAATATCCAATTTACCAAAGCTGTCAGTAGATTGGGAATAGATTTTCAAGAATTCTCTGAGAGTAATACTGGCCTCAAGAGAAGCATAGATGATTCAAGGGAGATTCTGACTGAAAGAATTGAAAAGATTATTAAAAAAACTGAAAACCTTGATACTAAACTAGCTAATTTTGAGAAAAAACATGCTAGGCACAATAAAAAGAAAAAGTAAGAAAGACATTGTTATTCTTTGATCATTGGCAATCTTGCCACTTCATTTTCACATAATCCACTATTGCCATTTTATTTTTACATTTTTGGCACTATTGCCACATCATGCATTAGAAAATAAAGCTGCTAAAAGTGAAAAATGTTACACGTGTAACATTTTCAATCAATTTCGTGGTTTGCAGGGAACTTGTTAAGCTGATTTTGTGTATCATTGGCCATCTCAAGTGTTCGGTTTATCAAGGGTAACATCGCTAATACAATTTTCGGTTGATTCTATACAATAGGGTTGATCAGGTATACTGTTGATTGGCACATCTTCAGCTAGAACAAGGGTTATATCCCCAACTGAGACCTCAAGCGAGTATGTATCTGTGGGTTCAGCTTCAGGTTCAGGAATTACGGTTATATAGTAGTCTCCTATTTTTCGATCTGGGATGATAACCTGGTCATCTAATTCATCATCTCCATTCAAATCTGTCTCTATGTATTTTACTCCTGTAATTTCTCTTGATTGCTTGTTAATCGTTAAACCTTCAGGGTCAATGACCTTGAGATCTACAGGACAAGTTGCCGACATAGTTAACGGTTCGATTTTTTTTGAAACAACAACTAAATTCTGTCCAATGTTTTTAACATCACCAATTGCTGCTGAAGTAAAAGATTCAGTCCTTTCAACAAGTTTTGTCTCAATCCATCCATTATCAAAGTGATCGTAAAATAACACGAAACCAGAATAACGTGTAATTACAAGTAATTCATTAGAACCATCATTATCACAGTCTCCTACTAACACATCAGAGATATACGATCGGTGAATCATCAAACAGCTGATAGTATGTATCGAGTATACTATACTTGTACTTCATTTTAAAGACTACTGTATGTTACACGTGTAACAAAAGAGGCTAAGCGTAAGATTACCCACTTCTTTATCCATGGAGTTTAAAGCCTTTTCTCTGATCTTTAACAGTAGAACCTTGTTGTAGCTACGTTAGATAGCATAATTTCAGGATGCGCTCACAAGAGACCAATTATTAGCTAAATAGAAGATTTTAGTACAAAAGTTAAGTAGAAAATGGTAGAAAAATTTTAAAACTTCAACTCCTTTCTATTAAAAGTATGACTGCTATGGATGGCATAAAGCTGGAGGCTTACTGTGATGAGATACACAAATGCTACTTACCTAGTGATGATTCTCACTGGATGTATATCGGAATCCTCTTTGTACCACTTCAAATCAAGAACAGGCTTTTAACAGAATTATGGTATGGGACAGAGATGACTGATACACCGTTATACACTGTGAGAATGGAACAGGCTAGCAGTGAGATGAACTTTTTATCGACAGAAATGAACAACTTTACTTACACCACTGGAAATGGGTACACACTGAATTATGATGTTTCAGGAGGATGCTGTAATGGCGGAAAACTTCTCGGCACATGCTCGAATACACAATGTGGACCTTCATGCTGGAATACGTGCGCTGGCTTTACATGCTCTGGAGAACCTACGTGCTCGGATACATGTCCGAAATGGAATACATGCCATATTACTTGCTCTGGGTACACATGCGTGGAACCTTGTGTACCATAAGTGTTATGATCTGTAGCAGTTACCTGTTTTAACTTTTCTTTTTTCAAGTGCAAATTTCAGTGTAGGATACATGATTTCTCTTCTAAGGAAACTGTAATCTCCCTCTTTTAGAATGAACCTTCCATTTGCATACAAAAGCAATCTTCAGGACCGGATTCCCTGAATTCCTCCCTTCCTGCTATAGAATACTATGAACAAGCACTCTCGATCGGTATAGATGTTTATGGGCATACCGATCTCGATCGGTATAGATGTTTATGGGAAGTCAATAGTATGTATCCTCACAGTATGAAAAACCTGCTGACAAAGATTTATAAGGTCTGAATTACAGTATGACAATGCATGGAGGTTTTGTATGAAAAGGACACCAGAACATGTACTTGAAGATGAATCAAAACAAGCTTTGAGAAGTTTTTTGCCACCCAAGTGGATATTCGGAGAAAAAATTCCTGATTATGGCATAGATATTGAAATTACAATAGTTGAAGGTGAAGAAGTTACCAATAGAATTCTGTGGGTGCAGTTGAAGGCCACAGAAGATATGAAAAGAAAGGGTTCATGCCAAATGAGAACTGATCATTTAAAGTATTACGATGGGTGTCCCCTTCCCGTAGTCATTATGTACTGGATTAAGTCTGAGAACATTTTTTATTACATATTTGCTCAAAAATATATTGCAGAAGAGCTTTCAATAAATAATCCCGATTGGAGAAGACAAAAGACAGTAACAATAACATTCGATTCAAAACTTGAAACTGCTGAAGATCTAAAATCAACTGCAACAGAAGGTTACCATTACATTATTAAACAGCAACTACACCTTGAGAGCAAAATAACTACTATTCTTTCACCGATTTCTCGATTATGCCTTGGAAGAGACACTAAAATCTCACAACTTGAAAACGATTTAAAACACACGAACATTCTTCTCATAAAAGGTATTGCTGGAATTGGAAAGACCACTCTAGGGATCAAATTTAGAGATAGATTAGAGGAAAAAGGATATCAAACCTTCTGGCATCAATTTGATTCTCAATCGTATGAGGACCTCCTCCTTAACCTTTCGGAGTACTTGAAAAATCGTGGGTCTATCTCTGCAATGCATTTGAAAGATCAGGAAATGATTCCCGAAGAAAGGTTAAAAATTGCAGTTCAGGAGCTGTGCAACTATCCAACTGTTCTTTTCCTTGACAACTTTCAAGTATTTGAGGATGATTCAGATTTTAAAATCTTCACAGATTACTTGAGGAATTCTCACCTCGTTATTATGTCGAGGAGTCAGCCCAAGTTTCTTTCAGAGGATTACGAAAATCTCCAATATTTGGATAAAGATTCCTCTGTAGAGCTCTTGAGGGCTTTGAACGTGAAGGAGTCTCAAGAAGTGCTTGAGAAAATCTATGAGAAAACTCGGGGACATCCCTGGTCTTTAGTGTGTTTTTTCAGACTCTCACATGTGCTTCCCGTACGAACCCTTCTGGACGAACTTCCTAATTTCAGCAAAGAGCAGCAAACCTATATATTTGAGCAGTGCTGGAAACATCTGGACGACAGTGAAAGGGATTTTTTGATGAGAGCTTCTGTTTTTATGAAGCCTTTGAACTTTGATGCTCTCAGGGTATGCAGTAAAGCAGGACTCTCAGAAGTACTCATTTCTTTGGCACAAAACTTTTATATAGTAAAGAGAGGGGAATATTACTACATTCACGATATTATAAAAGATTTTGCCTTTTCAGAATTAAAAAAGGATTTGAGCCTGTTTTGTGAAGCTCAAAGGAAAGCTGCAGGGTACTACCGGAAGAATATGTCTGCTGAAAATCTCTTGCTTGTACACCGCCATTTAAAAGAAGTAGGGGAGTATAGGGAAGGCATTAATTTGATAGTGAGCAACATATATTATTTTTGGCGAGAGGGTTTCTGGTCAGATGTTAGGAAAATGTTGGAAGAATCATTGAGTTCTTTTAATAATCAAGATATGATAACTCGAGAGGCTGTCCCAGAATTGATTTTTGTTATCAATAATTGACTTTTTATCTCGCAATGCCATTATCATTCCGTTATTTTAGATAGAAAACAGCTAAAATTCCAGAAATTT
>Ga0209636_10002511_pt1 | contig 18697 bp, 15 predicted proteins | sample DeeMarSWOR152_54_FD_187464 | JGI IMG/M metagenome (GOLD analysis project Ga0209636, IMG submission 187464) | Marine sediment microbial communities from White Oak River estuary, North Carolina - WOR-1-52-54 (SPAdes) (version 2) | ecosystem: Environmental > Aquatic > Marine > Intertidal zone >... | reverse complement strand
GCGCGCCCAAGGTGGCTGGGAAGAGCGCCTTGATCTTTTGCACGTATTCAGGTCCTCATACAGGCATCCGGGAAGCTATGCCTGCGGGGCTGTATGCTGGACAGTTCTTCGAGCACTTGGGTTTCACGGTCTTAGATGAGTGGTACATAGTTGGAGAGTTTCATGGGTCGGAGGAGTTTAGTACCGAAGGGAGATTGGGAGACATCCGTGGCCGGCCCAATGAGGAAGATCTACGTAAAGTAAAGGACGACGCTCGCCGGCTCGTGGACGCGATGAAGGAATAGGCTGGGAGGCAACGAACGTTTGGCGTGATAGGGCAAATGAGGTAGAAATAGTTCTCCGTGTTTTCTGATTTTTCGGAGTTTTCACACAGTTTGTCGCTGCATCTAACCGCCCTATAGATTGGCCACCTTTAAAAAGAGAGATAAGAATGGAAGAGAAAATCGTTTACTTTGAAACACCGGGGAAAGAAAACACGCCACAGGTCCTTTCACTCGTCAAGGAGAGAGCCCGAGCAAGGGCTATTAAAAGAATTGTCTTGGCATCAACTCGGGGAGACACGGCCAGAACATTTGTAGAAGCTCTCGAGGGTTCGGGTCTTGAATTGATTGTGATCCCGTGGCAGTTCGGCTTCAGGGACACCCACCCATTCCCGACAGAACTGGTAACGGAACTCGAGGAAAAAGGCCATCAGGTTCACTTTGGGACAATGCTATTCCACACCGAGGATCTGTATGGGATAAAAACGCCTCAAGTTATGGCAAATCTTCTTCGGATCTTTGGGCAGGGCATCAAGGTATGTGTGGAGATCATCATGATGGCATGTGATGGAGGGTGTATCGAAGCAGGGGAATCTGTGATTGTAGTGGCAGGCACTGCCGGTGGGGCGGATACGGCAGTTGTTGCAACTGCAGCGCCGAGTACCGGATTAACACGGCTTCGCATTCACGAGATAATTTGTAAACCTCTGTTAGTATCCAAGAAAGGAGCCACTGCAGACCAGCGGTGATGATCATGGATTGAGCAGAAAAGATATTCAGGACTGTGCTTAACCTAAACTCAATTTTATGTTATGGGTTTTTTGCCTGCCCCATTTTATCACTAATACAAATTGCCCCCCTGCCTGAAAAATGATAGTTCCCTAATCGAGGTCTGATCCATCTCCTCGGCCAGATGAGATAAATTTTTCCTTGACAGAATATATACGATTGAATATAATTTAGACATAAATCGTAATATTTATACGATATCGTAAATAATAGATTGAGAAAACGAACATGGAAAAACGGAAAAGAAACAGGCTTTCCAAGAAGCGAGAGCAGATCGTCCGTACTGCCGAAAGCCTTTTCTCCCGCTTTGGGGCTAAACGGGTTACCGTAGAGGAGGTTTGCCGGGAAGCCGGTGTGAGCAAAATGACCTTTTACAAATACTTCCCGAACAAGGTCGAGCTCGTTCTGAGTATCAGAGACGAATGGGTGGAGGAGGGCTTCAGGAAGTTCGACGAGATCAACGCCAAGAACATCCCTTTCCCGGAAAAGATAGATCTCATGACCCGGTGGAAGGTGGAGTTCGCTTCCCGGGTCAACGCCGAATTCATCCGTGAGCTAGCCTCCACCGACGACATAATAGAACAAGTCAAGCGCCGCTACCTTAACAACATCACCGATGCCCAAAAAAAGGGGGAAATTCGTTCCGATATCGATCCTGAATTCCTGTGGTTGGTCGTGGAGAAGATTAACGAGCTGGTCAAGGAGGAGAGCTGGAAGAGCGTGTTTTTCGAATTAAGCCAGTATCACCAGCAGCTCCGGACCTTGCTCTGGTATGGGCTTCTCACTCGAAAGGAGGACGAATGATGATAATTCTTAAGTACATCGGCATCATCATCGGTGCCATTATTGTGGCATGCGCTGTCTATCTGTTGATCGTGGCCTTGTTTCCCGGCTTCTCGGTCCCGAAGCAACGCCTGGGAGAGGCGAAACAGCCTGCCCAGAAAAAGGACATCAAACGATTTGGGCCGAGGAAGGAAGTCAGCTTCGAAGTCAAAGGAATACCATTGAGCGCATGGCTGTACCTGCCTCAGGATCTGTCCGCTCCGGTTTCCTGTATCATTATGGGGCACGGGTTTGGGGGCACCAAGGACATGGGCTTGGAACTGTATGCCGTACGCTATCAGGAAGCCGGCTTCGCCGTGCTTGCCTTCGACTACCGGCACCTCGGAGAAAGCGGCGGAGAACCAAGGCAGTTGGTATGGATCCCCTACCAACTGGAAGATTATTCAGCGGCGATCGAGTATGCTCGGGGCCTCAAGGAGATTGACCCGGCAAAGATCGCCCTGTGGGGAACCTCAATGAGCGGTGGTCATGTGATCGTAACCGCTGCAAAAGATCACCGCATTGCCTGTGTCGTCGCGCAATGTCCGGGGTTGGACGGCCGTGCGTCAGCGCACATGGCATTTGAAAGAGATGGCATCAATTTCCGTATGCTCATGCATGCCCAGCGCGATCTCCTGAGGTCCTGGCTCGGTCTTTCACCCCATAAAATACCAATCGTAGGAAAACCAGGCAGTATTGCCTGTCTTACCACCCTAGATGCGTATGACGGTTATGGAATAATGACATCGGAGCATTTTATTAATGAAGTCTGCGCACGCATCGTAATACGGGGTGACAAATACAGGCCGGTCAAACACGCCAATAACGTACGTTGCCCGGTCCTGCTCCAAATATGCGATAATGACAACATTACCCCACTGAGCGCCGCAGAAGAAACCGCCAATAAATTGGGGAAATATGCAGAAGTGAAACACTATCCAATCGGCCACTTTGATATCTATATTGGGGATAACTTCGAAAGAAGCGTGAGCGATCAGCTTACATTTTTTCAGAAACACCTTTGATGAGTGTATTTGTGATGATCTAATCCATTTCCCCTCTAATCAGTCTGTAAAGCTGGCAGCCTGGGGGGTCAGCTTTTTGATCCCTAACCCGGCAATGATTGGTGGGCATTTCCCACAAAGATAAGTGCCAGGGAAGCCTCACCTAAAGGTGCTTTGGTTAATATTCCCAGGAAGGTGACCGGAACCTGTCCTACCTCCCCCCATCACATCGGCTTTGAAAATACCTCTCCTAACCGGTAAAAATCAATCTCGGATCAGTAATAGAAAATGGTTGACATTTCGCTGTTTCTTGGTTTTATAGCTTCTGCAGGTTTAAAAACAAATTTCAATTATTTTTATTACCTTATGAAGGAGGACCAAAACAGTGCCCATAAAGAAAGAACGGTGCAACGAACTCATATTTTTCCGATTAAACCCAGAGCCCATAAGGATACTGAAATGAACAAAGAAGGAGGAGGAAAAATGAGAAGAATAGTTATGGTCATAATGGGCTTGAGCCTCGTGTTTCCCTTTGTCTCAGGAGGGGCATATGCTGCTACATTTAGGGCCGGTCCTAACGCATTGGTGCCAGCTTCTGAGACACTGGATGATAACCTTTACGCTGCTGGGGAGACTGTAGTCGTAGAGGGAGAGATAGGCGGGGATGCGGTGTTGGCTGGTAGGGAAGTTCGCATCGATGGTACGATCAACAGAGACCTTGCTGCTGGTGGACAGAAGATCCTCATAAACGGAAATGTCGAAGACGATCTCCGGGTTGGAGGTGCGAATATCCAGATTAACGGAAAGGTTATGGGGGATGTACTAGTCGGTGGAGGCACACTTACTATCTCCGATGGAAGCTGGATAGGAAATGACTTGACCTTCGGGGCCACAAATGCCTTTATAGGTGGTGTCTTGGGAGGAAAGATCCTCGGTGGTGGTAAAAATATTACAATCTCAGGTGAAGTCAAAGGGGATGTTAAACTGGAAGCAGAGAACATAATTCTTATGCCAACTGCTGAGATAAAGGGAGATTTTTCCTATAAGAGCCTGGTTGAAGCAGAGATCCAGAGTGGTGCACAAGTTCACGGGACAGTAACTCACCTGCCAAGGGAACAGGAAAAAGAGGTCTTGTTTGAAGGGATAGGAAAAATGTTCCTGATTTTGAGAATCTTATTGTCGGTTGGAATAATAGCCTTAGGTGTCGTCATATTTGCTATCTTCCCCCAGAGGACAAGGGCTATCACCGATACACTGCGTTCAGCCCCCTGGAAGAGCTTGGGACTGGGAGCTGCTTTCTTAGTAGGTGCTCCCATTGCAATGGCCATCCTCGGTGTCACCGTAATAGGTATTCCCATAGGGGGTATTCTGCTATTGGGATACATGCTCATTCTCTCTGTCGGAATAATCTACCTAGGACTTCTTCTTGGAAGATGGTTACTGAAACTCATCAGGGGGGAAGAACCGTCTACAAAAGGCTCCCTGATCCTGGCTATCATAATTGGGCTTGTAATCCTTGTGGCTGTGGTCAACATACCCTATCTCGGTTTTGTGGGTATTATCTACCCCCTGTTGGGACCAGGGGCTTTAATCCTCAATTTTATACGGGGAGCAAGAGAAGCAAGGGAAGAGGCAAGCATTTAATGGGTTCCATCGTGATGGAATATTTCTCGGTAGAAAAACCGTATTTACAATGGTGGGACAGGAGGTTTCTTTTTGGTAAACCGATAATACCCTTTTTTCTGAATTGTCCTTGAGGGTGTAACCCTTTGGTTTCTGATACTATGGAATTGGTTCTGAAAAAATATATGTGCACATGCTGAAATATATCCTATTATCATTCCCACGCCTGCAACTTGGGGGGAATCGGTATTCTCCTACCATGGTAGGTCAAAAGGCGGAGATCAAATGGTATCGTTATAGAAAAGAAGGAGGTTCATTATGACAATGACGATTAATGAATTAGAGTCTGAAGTGATGCGATTAAAGGAAGAGGTCCATGAGCTTTCTCGTGCGAAGGATTATCTTGAGATATGGAAGCTCATGTCTACCTACTCCCATTTATATTACATATTCAAGAGGTCTGAGATTATCGGCCTATTCGCACAGAAAACCCCGGGCGTTCTTATTGAGATCGAAGACAGTGGGGTATATGAGGGTATTGAAGGGGTGAAAAAGGTCTTTGGCGGATTTTTAAGCGAAAAAAACAGTATGTACCCAGGCTTTCTCGGTGTGCATATGACAGTTAATCCCATCATTGAGATCAACAAAAAAGGAACACGGGCCAAGGGTCTATGGCATTCTCACGGAAGCGTAACCCTGAGGATGGGTGAAAAGCTCACATCCTACTGGTGTCTCGGGAAATACGATATGGAGTATGTCAAAGAGGACGGTCAATGGAAATTCCTCAAGCTGATTTATCGGCTCACCTACATGACCCCCTATGAGAAGGGCTGGGTAGAAGAACCCCAGGGCGCAAGCATCGGGGCTGCTCATGTCCAGTATCCACCTGACAAGCCCAGTACCTACCACATGCCCTATAACCGGTATCGAATAAATGTATTTCAGCCTCCGCCACCTGAACCGTATAAAGATTGATAGAGATCTCTACGATGGAGCGAAGCTTTTAGGGTGATCTGTGTGCTTATCATGTGAAGCTCCCCGCCCACAGGGCGGGGCTTCCCGGAAACGAAATCTCATATTTAATTGTGCCCCTCGACCCCGCCTACAAGGCGGGGCTTGCGGGGCACTTGCCGGTCAAATTTCGACTCCTATTTTACTCTGAATTTTTTCCTTTCTTATTCCGAGAATTTCAAGGGCCATAGGTGAGGCGAAACCAGTGAAGCAGGGAGAGGGGTTAGCTCTTGACCGACGTTGCCCTCCATATAAAAGAATCTTATCGCTTGGTAGCCAAGACAAAAGAGGATATTTTTATTGTGTTAGGTTGCAAAGAGTTTTGGTTTACAACGAAACAAGCCGCATAGCTCTTCAAGCTTATGCGGTTTTCTTATTGAAACAGACCTAGGCTATTGCCTCTTATCGGTTAGAAAATAGAGGACGTTCTGAATTCGATGAATAACGACGGTATTGGTGGAGCAAGGGATAGGTAGGGGTTATTGTTATGCCAAGGTAAGGCTTGATGCTATCGGAATCTCCAATGATTGAAAAGAACCCTTGGAAATAATTCACCAAAATAAACAATGCCCCCACGTATTCTCAGGTTCGCGAATCCCTGTGCATATTGATGGCTAAATGGACTTTGAGGGCTAATCATTTTATTAGAGGGAAAGAGAATGAGAAGAATTATCCTGGGAAAGACAGGGCTTGAAGCATATCAACTCGGTTTTGGCGGCATACCCATTCAAAGGGTGGATGAAAAACAAGCCGTGGAAACCGTTTTACATGCGGTGGAAAAAGGCGTCGATTTCATCGATACCGCCAGGATGTATACCACAAGCGAAAGCCGAATCGGTAAGGCATTAAAACAGACCGATAAGAGGGTGATTCTGGCAACGAAATCACACAATAGAACATCAGATGGAATTCAGCAGGACATTGTGAAAAGCCTGAAAGACCTCCAAACCGAATACATAGATCTCTATCAATGCCATGGTGTCGAGAATGAGAAGTTCTATGAGCGGATCATCTCTCCGGATGGTGCATTGAAAGGGTTATTAAAGGCAAAAGAAGAAGGTCTGATCGGCCATATCGGGCTTACAAGTCACAGCCTGGATCTCCTTGAACGGGTTATTGAAGATGGGATTTTTGAAACCATTATGGCATGTTTCAGTTTCCTTGAACCTGCTGCTAGTGAAAAGGTGATTCCCAAGGCCATTGAAAAGAACATCGGCGTGATCACCATGAAGCCCTTTTCCGGTGGGGTCATCGACAATTCGGAGCTCGCTTTGAAGTATGTCTTGTCTCACCCTGATATCTTGGTCATCGCGGGTGTTGAGCACAAGGCACTTTTCGACGAAAATTGGCAAGTCTCTCAGGGGAGCTATGACCTGAGTCATGATGAAAAGCAGGAGATAGAGAAAATCCGTAAGCAATATGATAAGAATTTTTGCCGGCGTTGTGACTACTGCCAGCCTTGCAGCGAGGAAATACCCATTCAGCTTGTTTTGGGGATGAAATCTATTGTCAAAAGAATGGGGCCACGGTCTCTTAACAATCCTTTCCTCCAAAATGCCATCGACAAAGCCAGGAATTGTACTGATTGTGGAGAGTGCATGACTCGATGTCCTTATGATCTCCCTATTCCGGATCTCATCAAAGAAAGTCTCCGGTGGGTAGGAGAACAGTCCAACTCAACGGAACATGAGAGGGGTTAAACCTCCATTTTTTTATTATGCCCTTCCATAATCTCGATTAGCGGTCGTTTCAGAATGGTTTATTTTGACGAAGCGTATGATGCTAAGAGTTATGGTGTAATAAACCATTTCGAAATGACCCAGAACAGGCCCATGCCCTAGACTTTGACGTCACCCTGCATGAAAAAGACTTTGACTCCAAATCTCGTCAATCATATAATATATTCCGGCATATCCGAGCTAGGATAGAGTGTATCCATAGTGCAGAAAAATCTATTCGGATAAAGGAGGCAACAATGAGCAATGACAGACCAACCGATTGGAAGAACTATGAAGACTTCGCTGCAGGCATCGCGACAAATCGCTTGCCTACCACTGACCGTTTGGCCAGTTCGGAGTACCGAATAACTCTTTCCGACGGCACCGATATGACGTTCACCTTTGTTGACGGAAAGACATTTGAATGGAGTGTGGCAGCCGGTTCTCATTCCGGGACATCGGGGAAGGACTGGTATGAAGCGATCGATGTTGCCAATGACGTTATCTTCATAGATACCGTATTTCAGTCTCGACCACGGGAAAGCATGACCATAATTGTCAACACCCGGACACACAGGGTTTTAGCCATTGTGTCAACGGTGGCTGAGAAGAAGGTACCCGGCGAACCTCAAGTCAGTCAGCAATTTCTCACGGGTGTGCTCGGCGACCCGGATGTTCCTCCCTCCGGTCCTGAACCCACACCCACCAGAGACTTGATCGGACTTCGCGCGCTTTACCGTTATAGCCCAGAGCATGTTTATGAGCACATCTATTTGAGCTCAGAACGCTATGGGTGGCAATGCCTCGTAGGGGTACAGCGGGGTCATGCTGATACTGATCTGGCCACGACCTATAAATTTGATGAAGATCAATACATCTTTACCTTCCGAGAGTTCATTATCCCCGTGGCGTCAGTCTTTTTTTACAATATGGAGCAGCTACGCTCGACGGGTAAATTTCTGGGAATTACCTCATCAGGTGAGATTGAGAACAGTCCTGCCGGAGCTTTTATTCGGAAGGTTTCAATGACCTTCTATCCCGAAGACGCGCAACCCGTTTAATGAAACGTCTCGGAAATTCTACAACTCATTGAATATAGGTGGATTTATCGAGGCCTCAACGAGAAGGGGACATTGTTGACTATGTTGAACAAGCTGCATCCCTCCTCGGAAAAAGGATAATTTAACCTCTCGTCATTTCCCCCCTTCGCATCATCAGCGCCATTCTGCTTCCATAATCAGAAAAATGTTCAAAGCATCATCAAAATGGACTTCTCCGTACAAACCAAGTTATATTTTCTTGACCTCCCAAAATGATGGGCCTAAACTGTCTTATGAAGCCGCGTGCTGGTTAACTTCGGTGTTGGAGAGTCTACTTAAGGATAGAGAAGGCAATCGTGGATCGGGGATAAGGAGGGGCAGCTATGAGATGCCCAAACTGCGGTCTTATCAATCCTGACGATGCGGTCGAGTATGGCTGTGGATACCCTTTCACTATTCAAATAGGCATTAAATAATGGTCTTTAAACAAGAATTTCAGGGCAAGCCTCTAAAGAGGTTTCGGATCTTTAGAGAAGGAAGGGGTAAGCAAAGCAATTCGTTTGATAACGCCGAATTCGCACAGAAACGGATATGAGAAAAGGATGAATAAGAAAGTTATTGATATTCATTTGCATATCGGAGGCAAAGGCAACAGCAGTCCATGTAAGATGTCTAAGAAGTTTCTCTCCAGCCCGGCCTATTTATACATGGCCGTGAGATCCGGGATCCCCTTGCATAAGCTCCTGGAGGACCATGATAGGGTTCTCCGCACTACCCTGATCGATCGCTTAAACAACGCTTCAGGTGTAGATCTTGGTGTCTTTTTGGCTTTTGATGCAGTTTATAAAGAGAATGGTGAAGTTGATGAAGAAAAGAGCCATATGATAACACCCAATGAATATGTAATGGACATCGCAAGAAATAACCAAAAAGTGCTTTTCGGTGCCTCGGTTCACCCAAATAGAGGCAAAGGGAATGGAACTGAAGAAATTGACAAATGGATTGAGGGCGGAGCAGTCCTCATTAAGTGGATTCCCAATTCTCAAATTATTGATCCTTCTCATAAGAAATATAGTTGGTTTTACAAAAAACTCGCCGATGCAGATATTCCATTGTTATGCCACACGGGACCGGAACACGCAATTCCTGTTCTCAAAAAAGAGTATCAAAAACTGGGTGATCCTCGGAAGTTAAAGCTTGCTTTAAACACAGGGGTTACGGTGATTGCAGCTCATTGTGCTTCATCATTTTTTCCATGGGAGGACAATTATCTGGATGAACTGGTCGAGATGCTGGAAGAAGCTGATCGAAGGGGCTGGAGATTGTATGCGGATATATCTGCCATGTGTACCCTATTCAGGGTATCAATTATCGATGATATTCTGAAGAAAATTCCGCATGACAGGATGGTTTTTGGAAGTGACTATCCCATTCCGATTGATGATATGCCACCACATTTCGTGGAGACGCTTGACATGCAGGAATTCCTTCGAATAAGAAAAATCGACAATCCCATTGAGAAGAATTATCAGCAGTTATTGGCCATGGACTTTCCCGAAGAGGCTATGACGAAAGGTTCAGAGCTTCTTCGTATTCCGAAATAAGGGGGGCAAACCAACAGAATACATTTGCGGGAAAAGGGTCAGGAATATAGATATAGGCATCCGAAAATCCATATCATAATGAGTATTCTCTTTCTCAACCGGGACGCATACAGTGAACGATAATGTTCTTAAGCACAGTAGTCAGACTTGTCGAGATAGGAGGAGAAGACTATGCAATGTCACGAAGTTGACTACAAGGTTATCGGCGATGATATACAGATCGTTGAGATAGGGCTTGACACCGGTGAAACGGTGATTGCCGAGGCGGGTGCTATGAACTACATGGATGACGGCATAACGTTCGAGGCAAAGATGGGAGATGGTTCTAAACCAAACGAGGGGCTCTTCGGTAAGCTTCTCGATGCAGGCAAGCGGGTGCTCACAGGCGAGTCAATCTTTCTTACCCATTTTACCAACCCAGGTGACGGGAAAAAATTTGTCGCCTTTGCCGCACCCTACCCTGGAAAGATCTTTCCGATCGACATGTCGAAGGTCAGGGGAGAAATATTGTGCCAGAAAGATGCTTTCCTCTGCGCCGCTCTCGGCACTGAGGTAAGTATTGCCTTCACAAAGCGCTTAGGTGCTGGTTTTTTCGGTGGTGAAGGATTTATTCTCCAGCGCCTCCGCGGCGATGGTATGGCCTTTGTCCATGCTGGAGGAACGGTGGTAGTTAAGAAACTGAACAACGAAATCATTCGCGTTGATACAGGCTGTATCGTGGCATTCACATCACGTATCAATTACGACATTCAGCCCGCGGGCAGCCTCAAGTCAATGTTCTTCGCAGGAGAAGGATTCTTTCTGGCAACCTTAAGTGGTACGGGAACGGCTTTGCTCCAGAGCCTTCCTTTTTCTCGAATGGCAGACCGTATCCTGGCGCATGCTCCTTCAGGTGGTGGTAAACGGAGAGGGGAAGGATCTATTCTGGGTGGTCTGGGAGACCTGATCGACGGCAACTGAGACTACCATCACTTTCTAGAGTGCGGGGACCAACATGAGCTTGCGAGATTGGTTAAGAAACGTTTGGCTGATTGAACACATGACGAAGCCGCTTCTCTCCAAGTCCCGTTTTCTTGCCGGGCTTCAGTGCCCCCTGCGGCTGTGGTATTCATGCTATAAGCCGGAACTCGCCTCTGAGCCAACCCCGGGGCAGCAAGCCCTGTTTGACTCAGGCCATCAGGTGGGCACATTGGCAAGGGATCGTTATCCTGGAGGAATATTGATTGAGGAGGACCACCGTCACCAAAAAGACGCGTTACGGTCCACAAGGGCCGCTCTGAAGAGCTCAAGCATTCCTGTGATCTACGAGGGAGCCTTCACTTTCAACGGCGTCCTGATTCGGGCTGATATCCTGGAAAGTGTGGCGAATGGAGCGTGGAACCTTATTGAGGTCAAATCCGGAACGTCCGTGAAGGATGGTAATATTTACGATGTTGCTATCCAATACCATGTTCTGAGCCGGCTCGGATTTGAGATCACCCAGGCAGGAATTCTCAACCTGAACAAGAAGTACGTGTATAATGGCTGGGAGCTTAATCTAGCGAGACTTTTTGCATTCACCGACCTCAAAGAGCACGTTGTCGAGATGCAAGAGGAGATCGCGGATTGCATAGCTGCGTTGAGAAGTGTCCTTGGGAAGAGGATACTTCCACCGATTGATCCCTCACGGCACTGCCGAAACCCTTACGATTGTGAGTTCTACGATCACTGCAGGAAGAGCATGCCAGATCACTGGATTGTAGAGCTTTCAGGAATACGGCAAGACCAGCTCGAAAAGCTAGCTAAAAGGGGGATATTCGACATCAGGGATATTCCCGCCTCCTTTCCCCTATCGGCATTACAGGCTCGAATGCGGGAGTGTGTGATTAACGATGCCGAATACGTGGGATCAGAGCTCAATACCAAGCTGAAGGAATACGAATGCCCGATCCATTTTCTCGACTTCGAGACAATTGCCCCTGCCATCCCTCGATATGCGAACACCAGTCCCTATCAGAGCCTTCCTTTTCAATGGTCTGATCACATTCTCTCTAAAGAGGGATCTCTTGCTCATAAGGAGTATCTGTGCTGTGAGGATAAGGATCCAAGAGAAGAGGCTACCAGAACTCTTCTGGAAGCACTGGGAGACAGAGGAAATATCTGCACCTACGGCAACTATGAGAAGCAGGTAATCTCAGAACTAGCGGATCATCTGCCACACTATCGGGATCGGCTGCAGGCACTTTTACCCCGGTGCCGAGACCTCTTGGCTAGAATTCGCAAAGGCTACTACCACCCTCAGTTTCATGGGTCTTTTTCCCTAAAGAATGTCCTTCCGGTACTTTCTTCAATGTCATACGAAAACCTCCCCATTCAGGAAGGAAGCATGGCCGGCCTGGAATACCTCCGAATGATCGATCCCGAAACACCGCCTTATGAGAAAGAAAAGATTCGAAGTGCACTTCTCGAGTACTGTGGGCAGGATACCTTAGCGATGGTGAGGATTCGAGAGGCGCTGCTGACACGCTGCCACCAAATGAGGGGACGTTTTTAAATTGTTGAATAATGCTGATTACTTCCGACAAAGATAAGGATTTCATGCCACCTATCTTCGGTCATCAGAAGTAAAGAACGGAGATTTTAGCCTGAATAATCGGGGCAAGAGGTTTGATCTCCCTTGTACAGACTATCCGCTTGCCATGGGGTAATCTCCACAAGAGAAAGGGTGAGTTCACGACTGAGTCAATGGAGCCAGTTTTCAAGGTGCTGTTACCCAAACCCCCTTTCGCTCTCTGAAAAGGATTTCTGACCATTCTCAAGTTTATTTCACTGCAAACCCAAAACTCACGCTTTGGGATCAAACATTGGGTTTGCAGTTGTTTCGCTTCACCTGTAGGAGTAGCAATCTTGCACATACTGTTTACATAAGGGGTTACGTGATCATGTATGATTTGATCGTCATAGGTGGTGGTCCTGCTGGATCAGGAGCAGGTCGGCAGGCAGGAAAGATGGGTTTAGAAACCCTTTTGATTGAAAAAGAAGTATTCCCAAGGTATAAGGCGTGTGGAGGGGCTTTTTCTGAACATGCAATATCATACCTTGATTTCGCTATTCCTCAATATATCCAGGAAAAAAATGTATTTGGCGCTCGGGTGCATTTTAGAGACCGCGTTATTGAAAAACATAAAGAATATCGAATATCAACTCTGGTATCGAGAACCACCTTGGATAATTACTTGCTGCAAAAGGCAAAAGAAACTGGTATTGAAATAAAGATAGGCGAAAAGGTCCTTGATTTTAAAGAAAACCAAGACTCTGTAGAGGTATACACTCATGATAATGCGTACAAAGCGAAATTCGTTATTGTAGCTGAGGGTTCCCAGGGAAGATTAAAAAATCGAATAAGGAGAAAAGATACAAAAGGTGAGTACGGTATATGTCTGGTTACGGAAATTAAAGAAGATAATAAAATAATCGATACCTATATCCATAATGCTATAGACATTCACCTTGGTGTTGCTAAGAGGGGCTATGGATGGATATTCCCACACGAAAAATACTACTCTGTTGGTATAGGTGGATTAGCGAAGGAGTTATCCAATCCAAGAAGGACAATGAAGAATTTCTTAGCAGCTAACGGCTTTAAGGGTAACTATCAGTTGAATGTACATGTAATCCCCGTTGGTGGAATAAAAAGAAATATTACAAGTTCAAGGGTTGTCTTAAGTGGTGACGCTGCTGGATTTGTAGATTCATTTTGCGGAGAAGGCATAGCATATGCGATAAGATCCGGACAGATTGCAGTAGAGGTTATATCCGGAATTATCTTATATGATAAGAGCTTGAGCACGCTAAATGATTATGAATCAATTTGCGAAGCTGAGTTTGGGGAAAATTTAAAATATTCATTACTGCTTTCAAAAATTATGCATCAATTCCCTGGAATCTTTTTTACTATCTTTACGAGTAATGAAGATATTATCAACAAATATCTTGAAGTTCTGGCTTTGAAAATGACCTATAAGAGCTACCTTAAATGGCTACTCCCAAGGATACCAAAATATCTCTTTGTATAAAGGGGGTAGAAGGTGAATGACTGGCCTCACAGATCATAAAAGCTGACCGCGGTACAGCTTAGCTTCCCCGCGGCGGCTCAATTCAGGCGTCAGGCTCTTTTACGAATCAGTCGGAACGTGGATTCGCATATGTATGATTGGTCGGATGAGATGTTTTGGATCATATCTACCCTAATCCTTACTGCCGCAATTGCAAATATTTTCTTTCTTCTGCACCTCGTGGTGCGGGGCAGAAGCCGAAAGATCGTGGAGCAACTGAGGGCACAGTATGGGACAGATATAATGCTTGTAACAGGATGCGGCATTATAAGCACTTACAGTCGAGTGCCTGGTGTTCTTGCGCTGTTACGTGACCGTATTGTCTACAAATCGGCAATGAGCAGTGAAAGAGGAGAAATCCTTTTACAAAGTATCGTCGAGCCTAACGTAGAGGACGCTTCATCCACCGTTCATCGACGGGCACGAAAATATCGCAATGCCAAAGTGCTCGTAATCAAAACGACAAAAGGCGAACTTAAGCTTTTTGCAATTGCAAAGAGCAAGGCACCTGACTGGGAAAATGCATTTTATGAAGCAATGAGAGACAGTTGAGTTAACGAAAAGGAAAGGAAAACAATAGTAGGGTATTGAGGGACGCTATAAGGTTTTGAAGGTTAATGACCCTCTCCCTTCTCTTCAATAAGACGGTATCAGGCCTTGATGATTTGTTGCCCTCATTCCCCTATGCTCACCGAAAAGAATTTTAACCATTCTTAAGTTCGCTTCAATGCAAATGAATGCTCACGTGCTACTTGTCACACAACGTATCAGAATGTGCAGCGCCATAACCGCTTGACTGCAGCACCGCAGCACGATGCAGTTTGCCCTATGCTGGAAAGGTATTGATTGAAATCGGTGCGATATGCGATATAAGTGGGACGATAAGGGTGCTTATGGCTCTCCCATTCTATTAAAGAAGAGAATTTCATCAAGGCCGAGCCTGCTTCTGGGTTTTAGCGGCACCTCTTCCTTGGGATAACCCAAGGTAAGCAGTGCAGCGATTTTCCATCCCCTGGGGATGTTGAGGATGTTCTTGATGGCCTTTGCCCTGAACCAGCCGATCCAGCACGTGCCCAGACCCAGCTCTGTGGCGGCCAAGACCATGTGCTCCCCTGTAATCCCGATATCCAGGAGGTAATACTGTAAATCCGCCGCCCTTGCTCCTAATCGATGGACAATCCAGTCCAAATGAGCACACATGACGATGATGACCGGGGCTTCTTCGGCCCACCGATTGGGAACCGCCATTCCCATCCCCTTCTTCACCAGGGTATGCTTCAGCCCTGGTTCTTCCACGACGATGAAACGCCATGGCTGCACGTTGCTCGTTGAAGGAGCCAGGCGTGCTGCTTCAACGATCTGGAGAATCTTTTCCCTTTCTACCGGTTTATCCTGATAGCCTCTGACACTGTGCCTCCTGGCAATAGTATCCATCACGGTTCCCATTTTCCCTATTCCCCCCGGATTTACGTCTTCCCGTGAGTTTAACTCTAAGGTGAAACCGGAACGTGGGTCAAGCATTATCAGTTATGGAAGTTGACAAATACTCCTTTGAGGTCAGAATAGTACATTATATGTTTAAGATTTTTTCCTGCTTTACTCAGACAGTTCAACGCTTCCTTACCAGGTGCGAATATTAGCCTGAGTCAAAATCGCTTAAGGCATGAAAGGAGGGAAGAGGCATGAGTATGAGAGATGTGGCTGTATATATATGCTTTGGGATGATTGTTTTTACAATTAGTTGTTCTCAACCATCAAAACAGGTGGTCGAGCTAAAGCGGTTTCCCATTGACAGCATGGAGGGAGTTATTACCCGCTCAGACGTCGGGATCGACAGGGAAATTTCAAGTGATGGCAATGGCTGTTTGAGAATTACCTCAACGAAGCCTACCGTCGTACGGTTATTTGAAACAGGTGATATAGATATTGAGAAGGCGCGCCTGATCTATCAGGCCCGCCTTCGAACGGAAAATGTTGAGGGTCAAGTCTACCTGGAGATGTGGTGTCATTTCCCGGGGAAGGGCGAGTTCTTTTCACGAGGACTCCAGACCCCGCTTACTGGTACTGTGGAATGGACGACCGAGGAGACTCCATTCTTCTTAAAGAAGGGAGAGAATCCCGACAACGTGAAACTGAATCTCGTTATCAATGGTATGGGAACCGCATGGATTGATGATATTCGACTCTTAAAAGCACCTCTGAGATGACGAGCAAAGGTCAACTTTTGCTTACCGCGGTCTTTTCGATTTCCCTTCACCTTTCGGTTATCAAAATCCGAATGATAAATGATCCGTGCTCCCTACCTTAGCCCGAAATTCTCGCCCGGTAGAGGGTAAGAGAGCAGGAAGAGGAATGGTTCTGAATGTAATGGAGGCGTTTCATGAGAAAATGAACCTGAAAAAAAGGTCTTTTCAGAACATTATGCATGTTCTGCACAAACGTTCCCCTTCTGTTGTAATAATCCTTCCAGCTTGACAATTCGTGGGAGATCAGTATATAGGTCCTTAGATGCCAGAAAATTCGTACCAAAGAAAAAAGACTTCGGTGAAAAAACCTTTATGAAGGGGATGAAGGCCTCGCGCATCGTTTCACAGATCGTGCTATTTGAAGCCTTTTTTGGTGCTCGCGCCGAATGGAAATGAGTTTCTTGATGATTGAAAAGAAGAGCTCCTTCGCAATCCTGTTGGGCGTATTGCTTTTATCCGGGCTCTATCTTACCAGCCTGAACAATTACCTCCTTTTTCACAGTCTCGCTGAAATATTCAGCATCATTGTCGCCTGCGCCATTTTCATGCTCGTTTGGAACGCGCGTCGTTTCCTGGATAATACCTATTTGCTGTTCATCGGCATCGCCTATCTGTTCATCGGTGGTCTGGACCTGATCCACACACTTGCCTACAAAGGCATGGGTGTCTTTCAGGGAGATAGCACAAATTTGCCCACCCAATTGTGGATTGCAGCCCGATATGTCGAAAGCCTCTCTCTTCTTATCGCTCCTTTTTTCCTTGGCCGAAAGCTAAGACTACATTTCTTATTTCTCGGCTATCTTTTCGCCAGCTTCCTTCTGCTAGGGTCTATCTTCTATTGGAATATCTTCCCTATCTGTTTTGTTGAAGGGGTGGGGTTGACCCTGTTTAAAAAGATCAGTGAATATATTATCTCTCTTATTCTGCTTGGCTCAATTGCCATATTGTTTACAAAGCGTCGCGAGTTTGATGCGAGCGTATTACGACTACTGATCACCTCCATCATCTTAACCATAGCCTCGGAACTCGCCTTCACATTTTATGCGCACGCCTATGGACTCTCCAACTTGATCGGTCACTATCTCAAAATTATTTCCTTCTATCTCATCTATAAAGCCCTTATCGAAACGGGACTGACGAGGCCCTATGCCCTGCTCTTTAGAGATCTGAAGCAAAGCGAGGAGGCACTCCGGGAGAGTGAGGAGAAGTATCGTTCCATGATGGAGGGTATGAAGGATCCTGTGTACATTTGCTCGCCAGACTACCGTGTATCGTATATGAACCCCGCCATGATACAGAGGACAGGAGCTAATCTCACGGAAGAGCCCTGCTACAAAGTGATACACGAGCGTGAAGAAAAATGTCCATGGTGTGTCCATGAGAAAATACAACGAGGTGATCATGCCGAGACGACGGTGGTCAGTCCGAAAGATGGGCGTTATTACCATGTTTCCCACTCGCCCATATTTCACGCGGATGGTTCCATCTCGAAGATGACCATTTTCACGGATATAACCGAGCTGAAGCGGGCAGAGGAGGCACTTCAAAACGCCCACGACGAACTGGAACGGCGTGTGGAGGAACGCACTTCTGAATTACAGCAGGAAATTAAAGAGCGCAAACAGGCTGAGGAGGCACTGCAAAGATCAGAGAGCCAACTCAGATCTCTCTCTTCTCAGCTCTTAACGGCCCAGGAAAAAGAGAGAAAACGGATTGCCCGGGAACTCCATGATGGCATTGGCCAATCCCTGAGTGCCGTAAAATTTAGCGTAGAAAATACCTTTAGACAAATGGATAAGAGCACGACCGAGGGGAACGTCGAAGCATTAAAAGCCCTCATTCCCCTGATTCAAGAATCCATCGAGGAAGTCAGAAAAATCGCGATGGACCTGAGACCGTCCACCTTAGATGATCTCGGGATATTGGCGACCATTAACTGGTTTTGTCGGGAATTTCAAACGATCTATTCGGGAATCCGTATCGAGAAGCAGATCAAAATACAAGAAGATGAAGTACCCGATGTTCTGAAGACCGTTATTTACCGGGTCTTGCAAGAGGGCCTGAACAATGTTGCCAAACACAGCGAAGCAGACCTGGTGCGTCTTTCCCTGAGGAAAACGAATAAGACAATAGAAATGGCCATTGAGGATAACGGGCTGGGCTTCGATCTGGATGAGGAATTCTCTGTGGAGAACTCCAGAAGGGGATTAGGCCTTGCCAGCATGAAAGAGAGAACGGAACTTTCAGGTGGATCTTTTAGCATCCACTCGGTCAAAGGAACCGGAAGTATTATCCGCGCGTCATGGCCGGATAAAGAGATACAATCTACTTCGTAATCAGCCCTTTCTCCATGGCAAAGGCTGTTAATGCCGAGGTACTATGAAGGTCTAGCTTCTTCATGAGGTTGGCCCGGTGTTTCTCCACGGTCTTTACACTGATATAGAGGTAATCTGCAATCTCTCGGTTCTTATACCCCTCGGCAATCA
>Ga0209636_10002510_pt1 | contig 18700 bp, 19 predicted proteins | sample DeeMarSWOR152_54_FD_187464 | JGI IMG/M metagenome (GOLD analysis project Ga0209636, IMG submission 187464) | Marine sediment microbial communities from White Oak River estuary, North Carolina - WOR-1-52-54 (SPAdes) (version 2) | ecosystem: Environmental > Aquatic > Marine > Intertidal zone >... | reverse complement strand
GCATCTGCGATTGTATAGGAAAGTAATCAAGGAGAAAAAGAAAGAAGAGAAGGATATAAGATTCGAGTCAATGCTCGAGAGTTGAATCAGTGCTCGTTGATTTTATCAATTTTGATTTTATCAACTTTGATTTTATCAACTCTGATTTTATCAAAAAAGGGCGTTTCTTTTAATTCAACGCACCTGGCTGCATAGAGAAACATGGCTGCTGACCAGGTTTGCCAGTCTTGGCCCATTGGAGCACCATCCTGTGCCCTGAGCCATTCATTGAAACCGTACTTAACATTTGCTTCACGGGCTGGTTTAATTGCGTGTGCAAGGGCATGAAGTTTTTTCTGTGCAATTCTATGCTTTCCTGCGGCAACAAGGGCAGCAATATAAAACCCGCATATAAAAGGCCATACTCCGCCATTGTGGTATTCTCCTGGCCGGTTGTATTCCTGATAGCGGGGTCTCCAGTCCGGATCTTCGGGTTTTATATAGGGGAAGAGATTCGGCGGCAGATCCATAGCAAGGTCACCATTTTTCCGCATTACCTCGCATTCTGCTTCGATCCAGGAAACCAATTCCTGCGATCTGGAGGGCGGCGAAATGCCTGAGAGAATTGCAAGACTGTTTCCAAGCAGGTCGAAGCGTTCGTTACTATAGATTTTATAGGACCAGAAGGCGTAGTAGGGTTTATGCCGTACAACGAGCCCTTCATGGACATGTCGGTGCTGCACATCGCTGGTTATTGTAAATCTGGCCATTTGACCTCTCAGCTGCTGGGCCCTCTCGTGCTGTCCCAAAAACCTCAGGTAACTGTATACAATTGTGTTTACGTAAAGCCCGTAGCCCCACACCCACTGCTCGTCACGCCAGTCGCTTGTTGGGAGTTGGGCAACAATGACACGGTCCGACGGGCTCTGGTATGCCATCCAGGTCATCGCTTTCTGGACGGCCATTTCGAGGAAGTTTGTCTCACCGGTGACAATTCGGAAGAGAGATATTGCAAGGAGAAACAGGGCAGTGGTATCGCTTGCCCCCCGATCTTCGGGATCGTGTACCAGTGAAGGGATATGACCGAGACTGCTCTGATGAGCTGCGAGTGTCTCAAGAACTCTTCTAAAAGAGTGAATGAGTATCTGGTTACCCGATACCAGTATTCCAAGGGCGGATATTGTGAGATCACGGGTATAGGGCTCAGGGTATCCCCAGCCCGCAGTACGGGGGAGCCCACGATAAGGTCCATGGTTGTTGTGAAGCAGTACTTCAACGGCCGCTTTTTTCACATCTTCAATCACTGAAGGGGAAATTCCTGTCATGTTATTTAATTCCTAAACGATCCGAGATGATTTGGATAAAACGACGTGCAACCACTCGATAATCATAATTTTCAACGGCTCTCTTTCGTGCAGCCTTACCCAGTCGGTGCCGTAGCTCTGGATTTTGCATTAAATCCATCAGATAATTCGCTATATCATGAACGCTTGCTCTGTAATCAACGGTCCTGGGGCTCTTGAAAACGATGCGATGTCTGGTACCTTGGCCTGAATCCTCATCAAGCATTGCTTCCCTTATGACGATTTCTGTCGCCACACCCGCAAGAAGCGCAGTCTCACCATGAATGAGTGTGTCAAGCATGGCCATTGCACTGATGCTGATCACTGGTTTTTCACACGCTCCCGCCTCAATCTGAGGCATTCCGAATCCTTCCAACCTTGATGGAGCAGCATATATATCGCAGGCATTCATGAGGTAGGGCATGAAGTTTCGTGATACAATATTAGTTGTATAGATGACATTTTTTTCAATACCCAGTTGAGTTGCCAGCTGCAGGTCCATGATGTTTTGTTTGGTAGTCCGGGGCTGAGGCCACACCTTACACACATATTTCCAGTTAGGAGACTTTACGTCTATGAGGGCCAAGGCTTGCATTATCTCATGAGCTCCCTTTGAAGCAGCATCGCCTCCGACTGTGAGGATCATAATTTGCTCTGGTACGACACCCATGGTTTCCCGTACGGCAGCCACTTTTAGATTGCTTTTCTCACAGGGAGAGAAAGTATCTGTATCACAACCCACAGGCAGAACTTCGATATTTTTCCCGCTAAGACCGTCTCTCACATACACGTCTTTAACCCAGTTTGAGGTGACAAGAACCAGGGGGAGCGTATTTAAAATTTCCTGATAGTTTGCAACGTAACCATCGGCAACGAGCCACGGTACCGGCTGAACCCCATACCTTTGAGGATGAAGCACAAGGTCCGGAGTATGGCCCCAGTATCCGATACCCACGACGACATCGGGCTTAAACCAGCGGTAGTACCATTCCTTCTCCTGAGGTGATTCAAAGTTCACTGGATGAACATCAATCCCCATTTCTTTGAGCCCTCTGTATAGCAGGTCTCCCTGGGTGGCGAGTCCTCCTGGTGAAGGGGGATAAGGATAGAGAACCAGCACTTTCATAACTCTTAACCTCCTTTCTCGATCCATTTATAAACTTCTTCCGGACTGGTGAAGCACCAGAACGCTTCTACTGTTGGGGTTGTTCTGGCCTCAAAACTATCCGGTAAGAAGCCATAGATTTCTGTAATGATGTTATATTTCTGCTTCCATATGTCCTGTGGAAGTGTAATGACTCTATCGGCTGTTCCTATTGCCTTTGGTAAATAACTTCTATTTCCATCTTCATAAGCAAACATCCACAGATTCCCTGAAGAGATTTTTTTCCCTTGCCAGAGCTCTATAACGGCTTCGCTTACCTCCTCATGCCTTCGATGCCTGGTATATTCGCCATAGGGGCTATGCGTGAGAACAAGATCGAATTGTAGGGTCGGGAGCACGCTGAGGATCGTGTGCTGTACTTCTTCCTTTTGAAGAGGTAGCTGCTCAGGCCCATCATCTAGATCTCCCATGGCTCCTGATACGTGAAGAACTTCCAGCACACGATAAAATTTTTGCGATCTTACCTGATCGCTTTTCCTGCAGAGGGATATAACAGTCCATTTTGTCTTCAGGTTCAGGAGAATCGTTCCTCCACACCAGAGGGTCTCGTCGTCCGGATGTGCAACTATGACTGCTGCATTGTTGAATAATGTAGAAAGTTCCCCTTTATCTTTCATTATCGAGTACTATCTACTATTTAGAGTTATGCATAAGCTGCTCCAGCAGCTCAACCAGGGAGGCACTGGCAAAGGTGGAAGCATAATCGGAAATGCCGTAAGGTATGATTAGCTCTCCGTTATGTATGATCGAACCGCAGGAGTAGATCACGTTTGGCACATAGCCGTCCCGTTCCTCCTCGCTGGGTGTAAGAAGTGGTTCCTTCAGCCTGGAAATTACCCGGGTCGGGTCTTTAAGGTCTAAAAGTGTAGCCCCAAGACAGTACCTGCGCACCGGCCCTACGCCATGGGTGATTAAAAGCCAGCCGGCATCTGTTTCCAGCGGTGAGCCCGAGTTGCCTATCTGAACATATTCCCATGGATAAAGGGGCTCTTCAAGTTTTTTTCCGTAACGCCATACATTAATATTGTCCGAGAAGATAATGTAATTGTTCACCCCATCTGTGCGGGAAATCATAGCGTATTTTCCCTTTATTTTTCGTGGGAAAAGAGAAAGTCCCTTGTTCTGGACACACTCACCATGAATTGGCATAACTTTGAAATGATAAAAATCCTTTGTTTCCATGAGCTTCGGAAGGATGGTGAATCCATCAAAAGCGGTATAGATCGCGTAATAGGTCACACTTCCATCATCGTCTGTGAACTTTACAAACCTGGCATCCTCGATTCCGTTGCTTTCGGTGTAGGAGACGGGAAAGATTACCCGTTCTGACAGAGCAGTATCACGCGAAAAGGTTATTTCATAGTGAGAGCTTGCAAGCCAGTTGATTGCCTGGATTACCTTTTTCCTTGTATAGGATAGTTCCACATTCTTCATAACATATTCTATTGCTGCCTGAAGTTCACCATAGATGAAGGTGTCTCCAAGCTTGTCCATAATCATTCCGATTACGTCCTTCACAATGTGCATTTCTTCGAGTTTTTTGAGAAATGATTTCTTGTCGTATACGTGGCGCTTAACGACTTCAGGAACATCGACATACCGGCCTGCTTCTTTAAAGTGCAGATCATTGTTCTTATCGATGATCCCACTTCGGAATACGATCGACGAGACATGCCCTTCACCAGTGGCTCTGAAACTCACGATTATTCTCATTTCGCCTTCCTGAAGGTCTTCCTTATATGGATCTTCAACAATGGATGGATTGAAAAAGGCAGTAGATTCAATGGCATATTCCATTGTAAAGTAGGAACCTATGAGCAGCTTTTTATTGTCTGGAAGACCCTCAGTGTCCAGCTCTATCTCGTTCATTATCCATTTCACTTCATCAAAGCTTTTTTCAAATATCTTTGTGATATTACGATGCCTTCCTGAAAAGTTACGCAATACCTGATTAAGGGTTGCCTCTGTTTCTTTTTCTGATTGATAGAGAACTTTCTGGACGATTGATTGGGCCCTATCTGTTTGTCCGGGCATAAAGAATCGTGCAATTACCCTTTTGGGATCTGGATAGAAGACAACAAGTTTTCTTTTGATATTGAGTGGCATAGGATTATAAATATAAGAGTGCGATAAATCTATATCATACAATATATCTCTGTCAAGATAAACTTCACGGAGGATGTGAAATTTTATTTTCCTTGAAGGAGGAAGGCAACCGCTCTCAGAAAAAATAAAGGCAATAAACATAGGGGGATGGAGAGGAAGATGTATTGACATTTCAGAAAATTGAGGTTATCGTTTGTACATGACTCTGTAGAGGTGATTGGTAGATTATATGATTCCAGTAATATTTAATCAGCTTCTTTTTTCTAATATGGGTTTTGTCGTTATACTCAAGGAAAAGACCGACAGTAGAATTCTGCCTATTTTCATAGGTGCCGTTGAGGCTCGGGCGATAGCGTTATATAATAATAATGTGCAGGTTCCGCGCCCTCTCACTCACGACCTGTTGAAGAACATTCTGGATTATCTGCGGTACAAGGTAAAACGAATAGAAGTATGTGATCTAAAAGAGGGTACCTTTTATGCAAGACTTATTCTCGAGAAAAATGGATATGAAATTGAAATAGATTCAAGGCCATCGGATGCAATTGCCCTCGCGCTTCGTTCCTCTGCACCGATGTTTGTTGATGAAAAGGTCATGGAAGAAGCAGGGCGTGTTATGGATGATATAAAAACAGTCGAAGGTGAGAAACTGCCAAAGGAAAGCGAACAGAAAGAAGATATGTCTCCGATAGATAAGCTGAAGGGTGATTTGGAAAAGGCAGTAGAAGAAGAACGATACGAGGATGCAGCCAGAATAAGAGATGAGATAAAGCGTCTGGATGACAAAAACACAGAAAATTAACTCAATCAAGCCTCACAGGGCTGCCTTTTTGATCAAGAGTACAGTAATAAGCTTGGCCTTTTTTATCACAGATAGTTTATTCTATTGATTTTTATATTCCTATAACCTGTGACTCCTTCACAGGTTATTTTTTTTAGTAGGTGGAGAATCTCATGCGTTATGAAACCTTGTATGACGGAGGGAAAATTCCAATAATTGGTCTTGGTACCTGGAATATCGGTGGGGGAATGGTATCAGACTATTTTCTGGATGAAGAGAATGTAAGGATAATTCAAACAGCAATAGAAATGGGATACACCCATATCGATACTGCTCAAATGTATGGTAGTGGGCATACAGAAGAGCTCGTCGGGAAAGCAATCAAGTCCTTTAAAAGGGAAGATCTATTTATCACCACGAAGGCCTGGAGCTCTGACCTTAGGTATATAGAGGTAATGAAAAGACTGGATGAAAGTTTAAGGAGACTGGGATCACATTACGTTGACCTGTACCTCATTCACTGGCCAAATCCAGCGATTCCTTTAAAAGAAACAATGAAAGCTTTTGGTGAACTTGTACACCTCGGCAAGGCTAAATATATTGGAGTAAGCAATTTCAGTCTTGAGCAGTTAAAGCAGGCTCAACAGCTGGCGGATGTTCCAATAGCAACAAACCAGGTTGAGTACAATGTATTTTCCCGTGAACCTGAAAGAAACGGACTTTTACAATACTGTCAGGAGAACAATATCATACTTACCGCCTATGAACCCTTTGGAAAGGGGAGTGTGCTTCATGATGGGCAGCTTCAGCGCATCGCATCACGAAACAAGGTAACTGCTGCTCAATTAGCTCTTTACTGGTTGATCAGTAAACCAAAAGTTATTACTATTCCAAAATCATCCAACAGCACTCATCTCAAAGAAAACCTCGATGTATTGAATCTTGAGTTCACTGCCCAAGTAATGGCCCAGTTAAACAGAATGTAATAACTGAAAATTCTTGACTTTATTTCACTCTTAGTTTACCCTGCATTTGATGTTATCGGAGTGATCAAAAATGAAAAAATTAATTAACAAACCTGATGATGTGGTTCGAGAAAGTCTTACAGGGATAGCCATTGCCCATTCAGACCTCATCAAAGTACATTTCGATCCGAACTTCATATACCGTTCAGATGCTCCTGTTCAGAACAAGGTTGCGATTGTATCAGGAGGAGGCAGCGGACACGAACCCATGCATGGGGGCTTTGTGGGTAGGGGCATGCTTGATGCCGCTTGTCCCGGTGAAATTTTCACATCACCCACTCCAGATCAGATACTCGAAGCTGCAAAAACGGTGCACGGTAGAAAAGGCGTGCTCTTTATTATAAAAAATTATAGCGGCGATGTTATAAACTTTGAGATGGCAGCAGAGCTTGCTCATGCTGAAGGCATTCCTGTATCAACTGCTTTAATTGATGATGATGTTGCGGTAAAAGATAGCCTTTACACACAGGGTCGACGTGGAGTGGGCACCACTGTGCTTGCAGAAAAGCTCTGTGGGGCAGCAGCTGAATCGGATTACAGCCTGAAGGATATAGCAGACCTCTGCCGCAGGATCAATACCTCCGGAAGGAGTATGGGCATGGCACTCAGCTCATGTACAGTGCCGGCAAGGGGAGCTCCAACCTTTGAACTGGGTGAAGACGAAATTGAAGTAGGAATTGGCATCCACGGAGAACCAGGACGGGAACGTATGAAACATATGAGTGCCGATGAAGTAACAGAAATGCTTGCTTTCTCAATAATTGAGGCACCGGAGTATACCCGTACCGTGCGCGAATGGGATGACTCCAAGGGGGCTTGGGTAGAGGAGGAGATAACAGATAGGGGGTTTGCCAAGGGTGATCGCGTTCTCGCCTTTATCAATAGTATGGGGGGCACACCGGTTTCTGAGCTATATATAATCTACAAAAAACTCGTTGAGATCTGTGATAGAAAGGGGCTCAAAATAGTGAGAAATCTCATTGGTGCATACATTACCTCCCTTGAAATGCAGGGTTGCTCAATAACATTGCTGAAGATGGATGATAAATTATTAAAATTATGGGACAGCCCGGTATTCACACCTGCATTGCGATGGGGGATATAACATGTTGACAAGAGACAAGGTTATCGAGTGGTTATATGAAGTGGGTAATGTAATGGCTGAAAATAAAGAGTTCCTGACAAAACTGGATGCTGAAATTGGCGATGCAGATCACGGAATCAATATGGATCGTGGTTTTAAGAAGGTTTTAGAGCAGTTGTCAGCGTTAAAAAACAGCGACATCGGCAATATTCTGAAGAATACGGGACTTGCACTCATTTCTTCAGTTGGAGGTGCAAGTGGTCCTCTCTATGGGACTCTGTTCATACGGGCAGGAACAAAGGCTTCTGGTAAGAATGAGCTTCATATTAGTGAGCTTGTAGCAGTGTTGCAGGATGGTCTTAACGGTGTGATAGACCGTGGTAGAGCCAATTATGGCGACAAGACGATGGTTGATGCTCTTTTGCCTGGTATTGAAGCGTTACGGAAAGCATCGGAAAAAGGAAAGCCCCAGAGGGAGGCACTGATGCAAGCAGTTATGGCAGCAGAGCAGGGTGTGAAAGCAACAATATCCATGCAGGCAAGAAAAGGCCGAGCGAGCTACCTTGGTGAACGAAGCATAGGTCATCAGGACCCCGGTGCAACTTCTTCCTACCTCATTTTAAAGGCCTTGCAAGATGTGCTTTCATAAGGAGGGTACAGGGTGGTTGGGATTGTGATTGTTGCTCACAGCGCCCAGCTTGCAGAATCCCTCGCTGTGCTTACGAAACAGATGCTGCGTAAAGATGTGCCAATTGAAGCTGTAGGAGGGATCGAAGATCCCGAAAATCCCTTTGGTACTGATCCCGTACAGATAAAAAATGCAATTGAATCTGTTTACAGCAGTGACGGCGTTGTCGTTCTCATGGACCTGGGCAGTGCGCTACTGAATGCAGAGATGTCACTGGAGTTCCTTGCAGAGGATAAGCGTAAAAATATCCGGCTTTGCGCTGCCCCCCTGGTAGAGGGAGCGATTACCGCAGCGGTCCAGTCAGAGGCAGGCGGATCGCTGGATCAGGTAGTGCATGAGGCTTGCGGTGCATTGTCAGCAAAGAGCGAGCAGTTAAATATTCCGCCCCAGGAGGTGCCCGTAGAGATTGCATATGAAATTGAGGCACCCTCCAAAGAGATTCGCCTTACTGTTCGGAACCCCCTTGGAATACATGCACGCCCTGCTGCAAAGTTTGTTTCTATAGCTTCCGGATTTCATTCTGAAATTAAAGTTCGTAACCTTACCCGAAATACTCACCTTGTCAGCGCAAAAAGTATAAACAGTATTACGACCCTTGGAGCACGTCAAGGGCACGAAATCCAGATCATGGCAAAAGGAAAAGATGCGCGTAATGCAATCACTGCTCTCAAGCTGCTGGTGGAAAGTGGTTTTGACGAGATTAGGGGTATTGATTCAGAGCCTGTTATATATGAAAAAACCAGGGCCAAAGAGGGTGAGCTGTCGGGTGTACCCGTTTCCCCTGGTATAGCAGTAGGACCTGCTGTGCACTATCGTTTCAGTATTGAGCATATACCTGAATACAGGATCGAGGATCCTGATAATGAGTGGCAGCGTCTTGAGAAAGCCATGCAGATGGTGAAAAACGAAATACGGGCTCACAGGAGGAGGGTTGAAGCGTATGTGGGGGAATACGAGGCATCGATATTTGATGCACATCTTCTTTCACTGGAGGACCCGGCCCTTATAGAAATGGTAAAGCAGAAGATATTCATGCAGTCCATGAATGCCGAGGCTGCATGGAAAAGGGCAGTCGATGACGTGAGGAAATCTTACAGTGAAGTTGAAGACGAATATCTCAGAAACAGAGCAGGAGACTTAGAGGATTTAAAAGCCCAGGTGCTCAGGCCTATTACAGGCACTGTTGCAGGGACCTTGCAGCTTTCTGAGCCGTCGGTTCTTGTTGCCTCAGATATAAATCCATCTGATGTTATAAGACTCGACCCTGAGAAAGTGATCGGTATATGTACTGCCTTCGGTGTTCCTGCATCCCACTCTGCAGTGCTGGTACGGGCTCTTGGAATACCGGCGGTTTTCGGTGTAGGTCCCGAAATACTCGCTATTGAGGATAAATCTCTTCTCGCACTTGACGGAAAATCAGGACGTGTGGTTATAAATCCAAAAAAAATGGAATCCTTCAAGAAAAAGCACGCAAGATGGCTTAAGGAGCAGAAAGCCATATTAGCTTTGAGTAAAGAACCTGCAATCACCACTGATGGACGGAGAGTAGAGATCGTCGCAAATATCAACAGTACTTCTGAGGCCCGTATTGCTCTCAGGAATGGTGCGGAGGGGGTAGGAGTATTCCGTACAGAGTTTCTCTTTCTTGATAGATTGAATCCTCCTTCAGAGGAAGAACAAACCAGTGCATACGAAGCAGTTGCCCAGGTGATGGGTAACCGTCCCCTCATTATACGTACACTTGATGTGGGAGGGGATAAATTACTTCACTACCTCGACCTGGCGCATGAGTCCAATCCCTTCCTCGGAGAGCGTGGTATCCGCATCTATTTTAAACATCCTGAGATATTTAAAACACAGTTAAAGGCCATTTTGCGTGCGAGTTTCCACCATAACGTGAAAGTTATGTTTCCCATGGTTTCCACTGTTGATGAAGTGCTTTGGGCAAAATGCCTTTTAAATGAGGTACAAGCTGAGCTTCAGAAGAGAAATATTTCTTTCGATGGTGGAGTTCAGATGGGAATCATGATCGAGGTGCCATCAGCTGTTTCGCTTGCAGAGCGCCTTGCCACTGAGGTTGATTTTTTCAGCATAGGTACAAATGACCTCGTGCAATACGTCATGGCGGCTGATCGCACAAATCCGTGTGTTTCATCCTTAAACGATGCGCTTCACCCTGCGGTATTACGTATGGTACAGCAGACAATCAGGGCAGGACATGAAGCTGGCATATGGGTAGGATTGTGCGGAGAATTGGCAGGAGATCCCCTGTCAACTCCTGTTTTGATCGGACTGGGAATTGACGAGCTCAGCATGAGCTGTCACTACATACCAGTGATAAAAAAGAGCATTTCGAAAATATCTGTGAAGGAGGCAGAGAAAATCGCAAATAAAACTCTCAGTATGAGCTCTGCTATAGAGGTGAGAAAGTACATACGGAAAGCGCTATAGATCTGAGGAGGAGATACAACGCGAATATATTTTTCGGAGAATGTTGATATCGTTGTAGGGTATAAACTCGTCTAAAGTAGAATAGTGCATAATATTTCCCCTTTTTGTAAATGTGGGTTTTAACAGGTCGATAATACGGTAAGCGTACTTCTCTATTATCGAAGGAGTCATTTCTTCTGTTTGCTTTTGAATTTTTAAAAGCCTTACATTTATAAAATTTTTTATTTGACGTAATGCAGTATACTGCGCTTTCCCTGTTGGCAGATAATAAAATGAATATTCTTCCCTGGCCACGATCACCTCATTTTTTCATAATATACAACTATAATCGGAGAATTTTTCTACTATAGGTAGTATATTTAATGTTAAAACATGAGTTTGTTTGAAAACAGGTCCTTCAGTATTATATAATAAAATCATAGGAGTGATTGGGTTACTTTTAACAATAACCGGAGAAAAGAGGAAAAATGACCGATATTTTTGAGGAGTGGTTTAAAAGGATTGAGCTTCGTTTAAAATATGAACTCCCCCAGGATTATTTTGAGAAAATAATGACCATAATGCTTGCCGAACTCCGTATGCTTTATGAAGAGGAGAAATTAAAACAGGAGAGAGAAATAGAAAAAATCCGCGACAGGTTCATAAAAGATAAATAATTATCAGTTTTCTATCAGGTTATACTCCTTCAAAATTCCCTTCATGAGTTCTTTTACTTTTACATGTCTTGCATAGGGCTTGTGAATCTTTATCAATTCTCCATGGATAATTTCTGCAGTTTTCAATAAGATCTTCGATAAATTTTCTGCATCGCTGTTTTGAACATTTATTTTTTTAACTTTATTGTAAAGTTTTCTTTTATAGTTTTTCAACATCCTTCCTGCTGTTTCTCGTATGAGAGTAAGCTTTTCAACTTTATTGTGGCTGTTATTATTAGATATATTTGTAGAGCTCAGGAGAAGATTCAACAAACTCGCAAGTTCAAAATAGGTTTTATTAAGCCAGCGACGTCTTTGGAATATCCTTTCCAGAATCATAATGATCCCCTTATAAGCCCTCTGGATTACGGTATATATGTATGCTTTTACTATTTTTTTTAATTCTTCTAAATAAATAATAAGTTTTTTATTATCCGGTTGCAAAAATATTTCAATATATTCTTTTCCTATTTTCAATTCTGCCGATTTGAAATCGGATTTCTTTGAGAGATTCAATTTCTGCTTCCGTTTCATTTTTCCTGCAAATTTCTGTCATTTCTATGATTAAATATAACTCATTTTTATTGGAATAAAGCTATATTTTTAAATAGCACTAAGGCAGGTTATAATCTTCAAACATGGAAATATCGTGGTGGCTTCTCATGAGGAATCTAACCTTTGATCAAGTCGCAAGTTAGGCCGGATTACTTTTGTTTTAATTTATCTTCAATCTGTTTTATCTCTTCTTCGATCTCGTCTATTTCGGATTCTCTGCGTACATCTTCTGCTGAAGAATGTACTTCTGAACAGTAGGCTTTCGGACGTAATTTTATAAGCTGTTCAAGCCGTAGTATTTTTTCTTCCAACTGAACTTTTAAATCTTCCATTAAATCCTCCCATTTACAGACTGGATCAATAGTATTTTAGCATAAGAAAAAAAGGAGGGCAATATTAAAAGTGGTTTTACTTCTAATAATTGTAGAATATTTAAAGGATTAGAAACTTTACTTTTCAATTGAGAGCATGTATATTTCAACTGTATTATAATGATAATAGAAGGGGGCGTTTGCATATTCATATGGCAAAAACAAAAGAAGCAACTATGCAGGAAGTTTTTAATAAATTAAAGACGCTTCAGGAAGTACTATTGAAGGAGTTTGATATTGAAGCAGAGTTGGAAGAAATACCTATAGAGCTCGAAGGGTTGAAACGGAAGTTTCAAAGAGTAGAGAGAACAATTAAAGAAAACGAAAAGAACATTGAATCTCACGATAACAGGCTTTTGGAGTTGAAGAAGGTAAAAGAGGAACTCAAGCTCAACCAGCAAAAATATGAAGGCCAGATATCTTTGATAAAGACTCAAAGAGAGTACGAAGCGATTACCAGTGAGATTGCCCAGATAAAAGAAAAACTGGAAGTAATAGAAGACGAAGAGATGAATGCGCTCCAAGAAACAGAAGAAATGAAAAAGGCCATTGAAGAGCAGAATGAGCTCCATGAACAGTTAAAGGCCACCATAAGTGAGAAAGAGAAAGAAGTAAACAAACTTTTAAATGAAAAACAAAAAGAGCTGGATAAATGTCTCAAAGAAAAAGATAAAATTTCCTCCGGTTTAGACGAGGAAATAATATATAAATTTGAAAAAATCGTTAAGAAAAAGGACGGAATCGGCATAGTGTCAATAAGAAGGGGAGTATGTATGGGATGCAACATGATTCTCCCTCCCCAGTTTATTAATGATGTGAGAAGGGAGTCGGAAATTATTTTCTGTCCCAACTGTTCCAGGATTTTGTACTATTTCGAAGAAAATCCAGAGGAAGATGGACTGGTAATAGAGTAGGATTGAACTCGTGCTTAAGATTTATATTGATGGTGCATCCCGCGGTAATCCTGGTAAAAGTGCGATAGGTTTTATTATTATAGATGAAAATGGTGTCGAGCTTCATAGATATGGGAAAAAGATCGGACATCGTACGAACAATTATGCTGAGTATAAAGCCATTATTGAAGCGCTGAAGTACCTGAAGGAAAGTGAGACACTCTATAAAGATAGTGAAGTAATCTATATTTATTCGGACAGTGCGCTTCTGGTTAATCAGATGAGGGGTAAATACAGGGTAAAAAGTAAAAAAATTGCACCTCTCTTCCAGAAGGCTAAAGAATTATTGAAAGATCATAAAGGTATACATATTGATTATATTAAAAGAGAGAAGAACAGGGTTGCTGATTGGATTGTAAATAGGGTACTTGATGGAAAATCTTACAGACCTGTAGATCGGTCGCGGGAGTGTTGTGCTTCTGAGGAAAGTCCGGGCTCCTAAAGGGCATGGTGCTGGGTAATACCCAGGAGGAGTAATCCTACGGAAAGTGCCACAGAAAACAAACCGCCCTGAAGCTGATCAGGGTAAGGGTGAAAAGGTGAGGTAAGAGCTCACCGCCTGGAATGATGACATTTCAGTGGCTGGTAAACCCCACCAGGAGCAAGGCCAAATAGATTGGCGTAAAGTGGCCCGCTTTTGCCATATGGGTAGACCGCACGAGATAGATGACCGTTAAAACAGAACCCGGCTTACTACAGGTCTGTTGTTTTTTTATGGATATTCTTCTTATAATCCCTCGATTTTATACCTTCGTTGAATATAAAATACAAAATCACATAAAGGTGAGAAAATGGTCGAATATGATCTAATTAAAAATATTCCAATCGATGCGGTAGAAAGAGAATCTGCTGAATGTTCGCTGGAGTATTATGATCCTGATACAATCAATGCTGAGCTTGAAAGGATCAAAAAGTTTGGATTACTCTCACCACCTGTATTCATTCTTGAAAAAAACCAGTATAAAGCTATTCTTGGAAAACGATCTGTAGATTGTTGTAGAATTCTGAAAAGAGACATAACCTGGGGATTGGTCCTTACAAATAACCTCGATGAGTATGGATTTTTTAAATTTCTTATTCTCTTAAAAAAAGAAGTAAAGGGTTTCAATGTGATAGAAAAGGCAATTGCGGTAAAAAAAGCCTTCGATCTTGATCTTATACATAAAACCGACGATTATATCTGTTCACTGCTTGATATACCGAGAAATGAAATATACATTCATAACTTTTTACGTTTGTCTCAGGCGCCTGATGATGTTAAACTGCTCATTTTACGAGGCAAACTCCACGAAAATACAGTATTTGAGATATTTAATTTTCCTGTGGACTGCTGGCCTTTACTTTACCATTTTTTCTCTCTCTTAGGTATTGGAACTAAAAAGAGAAATGAGATCATCAGCATGCTTTATGCAATCACAGATGGGAACACAAAAACGGTGGAAAGTATCTTAGAAAATGAGGAATTGAAAAAGATTTTACGCTTACATATTGATCCGCCTCAGATTGCATTACGCGTATATGATTTTATAAAGGAATTGAGGTATCCTTATATCTCCCAATACAAGAAAAAGTTTTATAGTAAACTGAAAGAGTTGGATATTGATAGAGATTTTCAGTTAAGGATTCCTAGAGATTTTGAACATTGGGAATTTTCTATCAGTATTCCTTTTTCTTCACAAGAAGATTTGAAGTGCAACCTCAACAAGTTAAAAGAGATTGTGGATAAAAAAGCATTTGAAGAGCTCATGAGCATGCGATAATCGGTTGATTATCGGCACGACAATCGACCATGTATCGGCAGAAGCAGGATCAAGATTTCAAGCTTTTATTGATGATTTTTAACATTTCATGTAGTTCTTTTTTAATATCCTCCAATTGCTGCTGTAGGTTGCTATCTTTCTTACCCAGAAGCGCATCCCACAGTACCCTTTTTGCACCTGATATACTGTATCCTTTCGTGTATAACAATGTTTTAATATTTTGTATGATGAAAATGTCCCGTGGTGAGTATAATCTGTGTCCTGCTTTATTTTTCAGGGGTTGTAAGAAGGGAAACTCTTTTTCCCAATAACGGAGGATATACGGTTTTACCCCCGTCTTTTCAGATACATCACCTATTGTGAGAAACTCAATTTTATTATTTTTTGAATCCAATTTTATTTTCTTCTCCGCGTATTAGCCTCTTTATATTGGATATATGTCTAAGAAGAATCGCGATGAAGAGTAGAAACGCAAATAAGACAGAATAGATGTCCTTACCTGAAGTGAAATAGAAAAGGATGTTTGATGCCAGGTATACCCCAGCGCCTGTGAGAGAGCCGAGTGAAATATATTTTGTCGTCAATATTACTATAAGGAAAGCAGCAAGAGAAAATAACATAGAAAGGGGATTCACAGCTGCGGCGACACCCAGACCTGTGGCAACGCCTTTTCCTCCTTTGAACTTCAGAAAGGGATTAAAAATGTTGCCCAGTATTATAGTGATGCTGAAGAGCAGGCGAAATAGTGATGCGTTTTCAAAGAACCCTGGAAAATAATAAGCAACCACAAAAGCCTTTCCTACATCTATAAGAAGCACAATAATGCCCGAGAATATCCCAACTGTTCTCCATACATTCGCAAATCCGATATTACCGCTACCGTAATTTCGAATGTCTTTTTTATGGAACGCCTTTGTGATGAGATATCCAGATGGTATTGCCCCAATAAAAAAAGCAATGATAAACAGATATACAGCCTTCATAAACATCAGCCTTTTCTCAGATGGACCTCGATCGGCACTCCATCGAAATTATAGACCTTTCTTATGGAGTTCATGATATACTTTCTGAAATTCTCGGTCTCTTTTCCCATTCTGCCTACAAAGAATTCAAAAACCGGAGGAGCTACGGACTTTTGAAAACCGTATTTAATATGCGCCTTATGAAGCTCAAATTGCCTCATTAGTGAGTTAAGTTCCGATGTTTTTACTTTATTGTTATAATTATTATATACTATTAATATTTTTTTCAATAATTTTATTTTGTTATAACCTGTTTTGGCTGAAACTGGAATAACTTCTGCAAAGGAAATATGGGGAAAGTAGTAGTAGATATCTTTAATGTATTCTGATGCGACCACACCTTTTGCGGAAGCAAGGTCCCACTTGTTCACAGCTATTATGAGTCCTTTGCGCTCATTCACAATGAGAGAAGCTATCTTTTTGTCCTGATTTGTAATTCCCTGCTGGGCATCTAGGAGTAAAACGGCAATTGTTGAGCTCTTCACAGCTCTCTCTGCTCGTATGAGGCTGTAAAAATCAACATTCTCACGGATCTTTGTTCGTTTTCTGATCCCCGCTGTGTCAACAAAGGTGATTTCATAGCCCATATAAGATATTGTTTCATCGATGCTGTTCCTTGTAGTTCCAGGATAAGGGGTAACGAGGGATCTTTCACTGTTTACAAGAAGATTGAGGAGGGAGGATTTCCCAACATTCGGTTTTCCAACTATCGCTACATGGATCTTTTGAACAGCAGGAGATGTGAAAGTATTGATACTCGCCGATCTTTCTGAGTGGATCTCTCGAAGCTTTTCTGCAATAATTTCCTTTAAGTGACCAATATTTTTTCCATGGATTGCTGAGATAGGTAGTGGATTTTCAAAACCAAGATCGAAAAAATCGTAAACACCTTCCATCAGCTTATCGTTATCAACCTTATTAATAATGAAGATATAGGGTTTGCCGCTTTTTCTGATAATCCGAGTGATTTCAAAATCCTCTGAGTCTAAGTTTCTCACGTCACAGGTAAAAAGAATCAATGATGCCTGTTCAATAAGTCGGTTGTTGAGTTTACGGATGAGTGCATATATGTCCTGCCTTTTGCTGGTAAATCCAGCTGAATCAGCGAGTCTGAAAACAACGTCATCAACAGTCACTGTTTCATAATTAATATCTCGTGTAACGCCAGGTTCTTCTGAAATTATCGCTTTTCTTTTTTTTATAAGACGATTAAAAATTGAGGACTTTCCCACATTCGGCTTTCCCACGATAGCCACGAGGGGGATAGTATTGTCAGTTCTATGCATTTTGTCTAAAATAGTCTTCGAAGATTTTAAAACGTTTTAGCATTTCTTCCCTGATATATTGGTTTACATCCTTTTTCGACGTAAGGTTCAGAGCACGGGTTGCTATTTGCTGTGCTTCATGCAACGAAGAGTTTATCAAAATATATTTTACAATGGGTATTCTAGTAGGACTCATGCTCAACTTTCTGTAACCGAGACCTATGAGTAGTAGGGTGTAGAGCGGCTCTCCCGCCATTTCACCGCAAATACTAACTTCTAAGCGTTTTTGAGCTGCGATTTCATAAATAGTACGCAGTAATCTCAAAATTGCTGGGTGGGTAGGATCATAAGCGCTCGCAACCTTTCCGTTTCCACGATCAATTGCGAGTGTGTACTGTATCAGGTCATTCGTGCCAACACTGATGAAATCAACATATTCTGCAATTTTATCAAGAAGTATGATACTGGAGGGCGTTTCGATCATTATACCCATTGGTATGTTATCGTTGAAAGCTATTTTATTATCTAAGAGCTCTCTTTTACACTCATTCATCACGCCACAGATTTCCTGTATCTCATCTAGATCATTCACCATGGGATACATAATTCGGGCATTTCCAAAATGAGAGGCGCGAAGAATTGCTTTAATTTGTTCTTTTAACAGATTTTTATGTGAAAGAGCATAACGGATTCCCCTCCATCCAAGAAAAGGATTTTTCTCCTCGTAATAACTCATATATAAAGGTTTTTTATCTCCACCAATATCAATTATACGGATTGTTACTTCACAGGGATTGAGCTTTTCAATAATTCGTTTATAGATTCCGAACTGCTCTTCCTCATCAGGCGATTGTTTTTTATTTAGAAATATATACTCCGTTCTAAACAAGCCTATGCCTTTGGAAACGTTTTTGTCGAGGAGTACGAGCTCCTCTTCGACATCCAGATTAGCAAGAAGGAGAACTTCTTCACCTTCTTTCATTCGGCAGGTTTTTTTCTCAATCTTTTTTACATGGGTTTCATACTTTACTGTTTCACTTTTTTTGTATTCATACAGGGTAATAGTATCCTTTTCAGGATTATGAATTACTGTTCCAATTGTTCCGTCAACGACGATTTGATCTCCGGTTTGAACATTCTTCGTAATATCGCTTAACCCCACTACTGCGGGAATCTCAAGATCCCTGGCCATGATTGATACATGAGATGTTTTTCCCCCGATTTCTGTTACAACTGCTTTTATGTTGTGTTTATAAAAGTAAATCATTTCGGGAGGAGAAAGTGTATGAGCAATTACTATTGGATCTTTTATGATCTTTGGTATCTCCAGTTCTTTATTTCCAAGCATATTTTTCAAGACTTTCTTTCCGATTGAGAGCACGTCAGGCGCGCGCTCTTTGAAATAATAATCAGGAGAGCTTGTTAATTGACCGGCTAATTCATCAATAACTTCATTG
>Ga0209636_10002509_pt1 | contig 18704 bp, 12 predicted proteins | sample DeeMarSWOR152_54_FD_187464 | JGI IMG/M metagenome (GOLD analysis project Ga0209636, IMG submission 187464) | Marine sediment microbial communities from White Oak River estuary, North Carolina - WOR-1-52-54 (SPAdes) (version 2) | ecosystem: Environmental > Aquatic > Marine > Intertidal zone >... | reverse complement strand
GCCAACTTCGAGATGGATGACATCTTCGCCTGATTTTTGCATCACCTGTGCCTTCTCCAGGATCTCCATCACCATAAACGGTGTCGTTCCAGACGCTCTTTTCGAGACAGCGTGCATTTTTATAAATAATAAAACACTAAATAAAGTCCTTCAATCTCCTGACCGCATGATGCTTCTCCTTCTTGTCGATTTTTGCCCCGTCGATCGCATCTTTTAATGTCTGGATTGAATGATCATATACCCTTCTGTTGACCGGGTACGGGAAACCGTCTTTTCCGCCGTGGGTGAAAGAGAACTTTACGGGGTCTTTCCATGAGGGTTCCGTACCGTAAACCAGATCCGAGATTAACGCCAATGCTCTTATCTTCATCGGACCCATTCCCTTAAGGGAAACAAGTTCCTCATAATTTTTTGGCTGCAGTTCATATGCATTCTGCAAAACTTTAAAACCCGAGGGGCTTATATCGATATCCAGGACAGGATGATGCCTGGGCATCGTGACTTCACTGAACTGGGTTAATGTTTTCTGCGCGGGTTCCCTGGTTAACCTGAAGTATTTTTTCAGATGCTCCGGGTTATCATTAATCAAGTCAACACTTAACTTTCTCGTTTTCTCGCTTTCTTTTGCAGCCATGTCCAAAACATCCTTTTCCTCTCTATCGCAGCACACCCCCGTATGGGGCTCATTGACGAATTCCCCTACTTCATCGGAAAGCCAGTGGTACCTGCGGGCATAACCGCTGGCTTCACTCATTCCCTGCTGCACCACCGTCCAGTCACCCTTATCAGTGAAGATAAAGACATGGTGGTATAGCTGGTAGCTGTCCTGAACACAGGAATTATCAACCTTTGCAGCCATCCTGCTCGCATATTTTAACCTTTCGATTTTGTCTGTGGAAAGCGAAAACAACCCCGATGCTTCTTCAATTTCATCCGGCGTTCTTCTTGATGTTTTTCCTTTTCCTCCTGCAACCATAATACCGTGCTCCTGAGGCTTCAAAGCCGTCTTCAATGCCCCGCATGTTGTGGTTGTCGTTCCCGAAGAATGCCAGTCAAAACCCAGAACACAGGAGAACGCCTGGAACCAGTATGGGTCCGAAATCCTCCGCAAGAATTCTTCCCTGGAGTATTCATAAATAATAACCTCCGAAATCGCAGAAGACAGCTTAACCATCCTATCAAACAGCCAGCGAGGTGCCTTCCCAACATGCAGGGGCAGATTTGTAACTCCTGTTCTTTTCATCTTTGTTTTAACGAAATTTGAAAATCAAATCATATTGTCAATACATTGACAACTTATTTATAAATGAGTTGTCAATCAAATGACAAAAAATGGATTATATGTCCTATCAAACAGCCAGCTAGGAGCCTTCCCACCATGCAGAGGCATATGAAACGCAATTAGATTATGCGTAAAAACCAGGGGTTTTTAGCACACGGGATTTCTCTGAAATTCCGATTGTCCACCAGCGTTTCATATATGCAATGCCTAACGATATTTTCTAATGCATTTCATATAAATTTGTAACTCCTGTTCTCTTCAGTAGAATAGGGATTATATTTCAACTATTATAGTTTTTCTTTTTCGCAAGCGTTTTTCTTTTTCCGCAAAACAGCTTCGCTGTTTTGGGAGCCAAAATTTCTTTTTAGAAATTTTGCGCTTCTAAAAAGAAAAAGGCTTTTTTATTTATATATACAAAAAACAAAATAATAATATAAGTATCAATAAATTTAAAGAAATACGATCATTAGCATATCATTGCATCACGCTCGTAATTTAGTTGAAGATTCATTAGAATCAGATAAATAGGGTTGTTATTTTTGAGCAGAAATGCAATTTTGTTGATGGTATGTTGTTTTGGATTTCTTTAAGTTCTATTGAAACTGTATGATAAACTTTTTAGAATGCGGCTGACCTTTGGTCAGACAGCGCAAAACTGCACCGCAGTTTTGGCTTCACAAGATTTGCATTGCAAATCTTGGAATCCAAAGCCATAAAATGGTTTTGCGATCCCAAGATGCGTAAAATTTGCAAAGAAATTTCAGCACACAAAATTCCAAAGGAATTTTGATTGTTGCTATGCAATCTTGCGGGCGCTCGGGAGCTTCGCTCCCGCGTGAAAAGTTTAATAAAAAAATAAATAAAAAATGGCAAAAGCACCAGCAGACACCATAAAGTATGTTATACATGGTGAGGTCAATATTGACGGGGCAGTTGAAAAGCCCGATGTGGTCGGAGCGATATTCGGACAGAGTGAAGGGATGTTAGGAGAAGAACTTGAGTTGAGAGATCTGCAGAAGACGGGAAAGTTAGGCAGGATTGAGATTGAAGTAAAGACAACGGCAGGGAAATCAAACGGCACGCTAACCATCCCATCGAGTCTCGACATGGTTGAAACATCGGTAATAGCATCGGCGGTAGAAAGAGTCGATAGAGTTGGCCCGTGTAACGCGGAAATAAAGATTACGAATATAGAGGACGCGAGACATGCAGGGAGAAAAAAGATTGTTAAGAGGGCGAAAGAATTGCTGAAAAAGTTGATTGATGAGCAGATACCTGAGAGCCGGGAGATTGTGGACGAAGTAAGGGAGGGAGTACAGATCGAGGAAATCACATCATATAGGGGACTTCCGGCAGGACCTTCAATCGAGGATGCTGAAAGCGTTATCGTGGTTGAAGGAAGGGCAGATGTTCTAAATCTTTTGAAAGCAGGCATCAAGAATGTTATATCCGTTGAAGGAACAAATATCTCCCAAACAATTGTGGATTTAACAAATAAAAAGGATGTGATAGCATTTATTGACGGCGATAGAGGGGGGGAGATGATCCTACAAGAATTGCTGCAGGTAGCGGAAATAGATTTTGTGGCGAGAGCACCTCAAGGAAAGGAAGTCGAGGATCTTGGGAAAAAGGAGATTATCATGGCTCTAAGAAGAAAAATACCAAGCGACCAGGTAAATAAAAAAGGCGATAAATCGGCAGAGAAAACATCTGAGAAAGCAAACATGGACAAGAGATTATTTGACGAATTGAAAAAAATTAAGGGCAGTATGAACGCCAAATTACTTGACAGAAGTTTAAACCAGATTACCGAGATAGAGGTTAAAGACCTGGTGGATTCCCTGGGGGGCATTTCCCCGCACTGCGTTGTTTTTGACGGCGTTATAACTCAAAGATTGGTTGATGTTGCGTCAAAAAGCGGAGTGAAATACATTGTCGGCAGAACAAAATACGCTACCCTGAACCCGAGAAATGTCAAGGTATTGACCGAAAAATAATTTTTTTCTTTTTTCTTTTTTTTTATTTTTAAATGTTCTATATTAAACAAATAACAAATGAAATTAATCATTAAGTTTATCGTTTTTATTGTATTTGCAATTTTAATTTCTGGATGTATTGAGGAGTTAGGGCAACTGGGGCAAAAAGAAGAGCAAGAGCAAAAGGGGGTTGAAGTTGAGAAGACCATTGGTATCACCAATATATCGGAGGCCACAGAAATTTTGATTGAGAATGTATTGGAGTCCAGCAGCATGGGCAACGCTGTGGCATATATATTACCAGATCCGCTTCAAAAAGGGGATGTTGTAAGACCACAGGTCAGTGATGAATTAAAAGAGTATGTTATTGAAAACAAAACATGGTTTGCCTTTGTGGATGACGATCCACAGGAAACATTTCCCCATCCTGTCAGATATGTATTTATTGATGCTGCAACAAGAGAGCATAAGGTTGTCAATGAAGAATGGTGGCCGACAATAAATGATGTGTCCATATGGGATATTGAGGACTCCGATGAGGGGGGACTCAACACGATATATTCAATTTAAAAGAAAATGAACAAAAATGCCATTATGGTGGTGGGAGCTTTGGTAGTTCTCTTAGCTCAAGGAGTTTCTGCCCAGCAGCCGTGCGACATCCGCGGTTTTCCATACACTTGCTACGGCAGCGTCCTTGACATTGAACCCGAAACAGTTCCAATAGGAAGTACATTCACAATCAAAGTAAAAGAAGGAAGCGATTTTAATTTCACATCCATGGATTTAAGGATTGTACTGCAACCAACAACCGCTACTGGGTGGGGAATAACTGCCATACGACTCACTGGCGTTCAAGTAGTTGATTCAAAAACCATAAAGGTTTATGTACCGCCTTATGAAAGTTACATAGGAATGAAGGCATATATCTCTGTTTTTAAATACCCCTCGCGTGAGCAGGCAGAGTCAGATGAAGTTCTTGAACTTACACAGCCCTCTGCTGTTTCTAAACAAGGAAATGATTACAGCGATGCGCCAGATAACTCTACAGCATATTATACAGGAATAATAGGGAGGTTTCCGACACTTAAAAATACAGCAAACAGCAAACTTGGGCGCCCGGGAGCACACACCCTGAATATTGGTCAGGAAATGATAGGCACTACAGTTAGTGCGGAGTCCGATGCAAACGATCCAAATGATGAGGATGGTGTGATAAATCTTGTAGATATGGACAAGGATGACAGAGTATTCATATTTATAAAAGCAACTTCAATTCCTGCTCCCGCCGCCATGTCATTTGATGTAAGTGTTGCAAAAGATGCCCCTGATGTCACCAGATATGTTAATATATTAATTGACTTCAATCAGGATGGGCAATGGGAAGGCGACATTAACGGCAAGGAATGGGCAGTGGTTAACATGCCCGTCAGGGTAAAGCCCGGAACCACAGAAAGGATACAAACAACCTGGTTTGCATGGGGCAGCAGTGGTGTTCTTCTATCTCCGACATGGATAAGAATAGCATTAACGAGAGAACCAATTGATGCATCTTTATTCGGAAATGACGGCTGGGACGGCAGTGGAGAATTCCGGTACGGCGAAATACAGGATCACTGGTTTGCATGGGATGGTCGTCCACCGCCTCCACCACTCAATATGAGTTGTGCGTTCAATACACTAATTTTGGCGTTTGGCGGTATCAATTTATTCAATCCGGCAGTTGATGTCTGCATAGATGACTGCAAAAAATGGTTTGGTCCAGACGAATTCTGCGATATGAATACCTGCACATGCAAGAAGAAAGAACTATCCTGTACAGATAATACAGATTCCTTCTGGTTCTTTGGCGGCAGTAAATGGAAACCAGGAATGGTATGCAAGGACGACTGTCCAAAAGATTATAAATGCGCTGCTGATTGTATATGCGACCCAATAAAGAAGAAACAGCACACAGAGTGCCGCAATGGAAGATGTGTGGTTGTTAATGGACCGGGCCCTGATGAGTGCAAACGCAACCGGGACTGTCAACGCACTAAGTGCAGTAATGGAGAATGCACCCTAATTAATGAAAAAGGCAAGGATGAATGCACATGGTATGGTGATTGCCGCAGTTCTAAATGTACTGAAGGCAAATGTGAATGGTTTAACAAACCAGGCAAATGGGAATGTGTTCTTGACAGGCAGTGCTGGCACTACGAGTGTGATGAAATGAAATGTGATAAAAGAGTTAATGAACCTGGTAAAGATAAATGCGAGGAAGATAAAGACTGTTATCATAAGGAGTGCGTAAATGGAAAATGTATAAAGGTTGCTGGAAAGGATGATAATAAATGCGAGACAGACAATGAGTGTGCACAGCGACCCATAACACCAAGATGCGGGGATGGTTATCTTTCCACTCCAACCACGCCCGGCGGTGGAGACGAGGAATGCGATCCAAATACTGGACCATATAACAACTGGACTGGCGCAAAAAAATATCCCTGCCCTGAGGGGAAGGTTTGTGTGGACTGTAAATGTATAACTCCTGAGGAAGGATATCATAAAGAGTGTGTAGAGGGGGTGTGTATAGATGTTGCAGGAGAAGGTGAGGATGTATGTCTTACTGATTCAGCGTGTTATTATTATAAATGTGTTGGAACGGAATGTAAGAAGATTAATGAACCGGGAGAAGATAGCTGCAGCTCCGACACTGACTGCTATCATATGGAGTGCGTAGATAAGGCATGTATAAGGGTTGCTGGAAAGAGTGATTCCACATGTCAGACAGATAATGACTGCAAGGAATGCACATCAGGGGAATACCCCACATCAAGTGAATGTAGCACACAATGCGACCGCACCTGTTTGATTAATGAAGCAACGAGTTGCTACTTCTGCCCGAGTTGTGAGGATCTGGATATGTATGGCACAGAAAGCGACTGCGAGAGCAAGAAGCCGTGCAACAGACCTGACTATTGTGTTAAATCAACCTCCAGTTCCTCCAAAAACTGCTGGTACTGTCAGGGGGTTACATGCGGTGGGAGCGATTATCCATACAAGGACTCAAATTGTGATGGAAATTGCGACTCTGGAAAGGGGGAGGTTTGTGTGGAATATGGAGATAGCGGCTGTTATGGATGTAAATGTCCCGATTTGGTGGTGTCTTCAAGGAAAGTAAGTATTTCTTTTAGTGAATCCATTGACTGTGGGGGGGAGGTTTGTATGATGGAGTGTATACGGGCGGGATATATCCAACTCAAGATAGGCAATTTCGGGAAGGCGGCGGCTGGGTCTTCAAATGCTCATGTGGTTCTCTCCCCATCAGAAGAGACATGGGACAAAAGTATAGAAGCATTGAGTCCGGGACAGAGCAGTTCTGAAAAGACCATAGATTTGGCTAATAGTTATAATGGGGAAGGAAGCTCTTGCGAGACATTAAGCTGGTGGTGGTCAGCACCAACATACACCGTTACCTTCACAGCCGACTACGGAAATGCTGTGACAGAGTGTGACGAGAACAACAATGAGGAAACATCCCATAAATAATGATGATTCAGATATATCAAGCCCACGGTAGTTTTTATGAATTTTTTCTTTATTTATTTTAAATTAAATATACCATACTAAAAATGGCAACCACCTCACACACATATAAAATCGCCATACCGTTGTTATTGGTCGGAATTGTTTTAATTTCGGGATGTCTTGAAGAATCCGGGGAGCCGCAACAGCAGCCAACACACAAAGAGTGCGTAGATGGGAAATGCGTGGAGGTCACCGGAGAGGGGGGCGATAAGTGCACCATAGACGAGAACTGTGCCGTAACCCCAGGTGCTCCCGAGGAGGGGGTGTGTGCTGAAGGGACATATGAAACAAAATCGGGCTGTGGGGATAACTGCGACCCCGATCACGGCGAATGCATGCTAAATGATGCGGGATGCTATTCCTGCGAAGAGGTCTGCCCCGGGGACGCCTACAGAACATCGGATTGCGGAGATGGCTGCGAAGAAAATGAGGAGTGCACACTTAATTCTGATACGGATTGTTATTCCTGCGCGGAGAAAGAAAAGTGTGCTGAAGGGACATATGAAATAGAATCGGTCTGTGGGGATAACTGCGATCCAAAGCACGGCGAATGCATGCTAAATGATGCGGGATGCTACTCTTGCGAAGAAGTCTGCCCCGGCGACGCCTACATAACATCAGATTGCGGAGATGTTTGCGAAGGAAGTGAAGAGTGCAAATATAATGCTAAAACACGCTGTTATTCCTGCGTGGGTGAGGACACGGACAGGGACGGAATTGAAGATGATGAAGATAATTGCCCCAAGCACCCCAATCCAGACCAATCAGATCTCGATGACGATGGAACAGGCGACTTCTGTGATTCGACTCCCGTGGATTGTGATATGTTTTGTGCGTCCCGGGGGAACTATACGCCTGCTGGCGATAACGTTGGTAGTGCCTTTGGGTGCTCGAATGATTACCTGCGTCCTTTGATGGAATCCAGGACAGGTTATACAACCTGTGGATTTTCTAAATTTAATGATTGGAGCTGGGGCGATGATACATATACCTGCTGCTGCGTGAAGGTTTTCTATCTAGACTGCGAGAGTTGGCCGTCAATGTGCCCGACACAAAATGATTGCAATGCCCAGGAACCATATCACGGTCATGAAGCATGATATGGTTCATTTATCAAAACCAGATTATCTGATACATTGCCGGCAGAACAAAATACGCTACCCTAAACCCGAGAAATGTCAAGGTATTGACCGAAAAATAATTTTTTTCTTTTTCTCTCTTTTTTTAAATACCTACACAACTTCGGGTGGTATCTCACATCAATCATCCTGAAAGATAGGGATAAATCACTCCATAGTCGCTAACCAGATACTCGCTGAATGAACTTCCTGTTTCAGTCTTTCCTCCCATATATCGGATCACTGCGCCAGATGGCTGATACGCCATGAAGTCAACAAAGCCAGCAGGTTCATCGGTTGGGGTATCAAAATAGTTCAAAAGTTCCGCTCCAACAGAAACTATTGTTCCGTCATCAGTTGAGACTGTGACTATAGATGGCCTTTTTCTATTGTAAAAAGTTTCATTTATCCAATCAGACTCAATGATATTTATCTCATCACCAGAATACTCTACAATCACCTTCCCACTATGCCTTTTAAGTATCGTTAAGTGCGTGTACGAATATTCGCCATATCCATCATCCAGACCCCTGACGGCATAAAGAACAGCCTGATACTTCTTCGTTGTCACTTCAAACCAACTCCAACCATGCATGTCCATTGGCCACGGCCCCTTACTGAGCGGAATCATGTGGTCCATATACCCCTCCGCACGAGTAACTTTGTATCTTTTACCGTGCAGGATTATAGAACCCTTAAGTTTTCCGTAAGAACGTTCATACGTAGTAAAATTGAGGGGATTATTTGCTTGATCCACTGTTTTACGCACCTTTGGTTTGAAAGACAGATCCAAGGTCATGTTTTCAGACAAGTATTTCAAATGATATCCCTTGCGTGCCGCACCATATAACCTTTTCTTGCCCCCCGGATATTCATAATCAACATAAGGCGTATGCAGTGCTATATAATTACCAACAACATATTGCGGGATGTAGGTTTCTTCATATTCAAATTCAGTTGTTCCATCCTCACAATAAAGTCCGTGAAAGTTAAGTAAATGAGAAAGTTGTATCCCACTATCGTTGATCATCGGAGATTCCTGGTGTGCAAAAACAACAAAAAATCCAACATCTTTTTTTTCACCATCCTCAGCAACAAGCACTGCTTTTCCATTCAGATACCACCACTCTGCCATAAAGTTAACGCCAAAATCCGTCTCTAAATGCCCGCCTTCCGTATAATCCGGAACATATGCGCCGCATGTCGCTGAAAAAACAAAAAAAACAGCAAATGACAGCACCCCGAAAACAACAAAATTATTTTTTAGTTTTCTATATACCTGTTTTTCCATTTTTAATATTATTTTGCAATATTACCCCTGATTTTTTTTGTGTATATATATTTCGTAAATAAAAATAGATTCGCTGCATATAGATTCGCTTTTTATTTCAGAAAAGATTTTTTTCAATTTTGAAAAAAAAGCAAGAATTTCTTTTACGATTCAGAAAAGACAGAGAAAAATTTTTTAATTTTTTTAGATTAATCTAAAATTGGAAGATATAATTTCTAAAAGTATTGACAGAAAAATAATTTTGTTGTTTATAATGACCGAGACACTTATAGTCCATAAAGGTTGCTGCCTTTAAGCTTATTCATCAAGAGTCAACAATCTCTCCTGAACCAACCAAGAAGAATGGAGATAATAAATCTCTAAGCATATCCCTTATTGCATCTTCTCTACTTATACCTACATACAGAGGATGATCAATAAATTTAGAAAGATTATATTTTTCCTTCGATTATCTCATGGCAGCTCTTGATGAAATCTTCCAACTTTATAAGTTTTTTTAAAAATCACCTGGAGATATACAGCGCAAGATCAACCATTCGGTTTGAGTAACCCCATTCATTGTCATACCACGCCAAAATCTTGACCAAATTATCACCAATAACCTTCGTGTACGTTGAATCAACGATTGACGATGCGGGATTGTGATTAAAGTCAACTGAAACGAGAGGCTCTTCAGTGTATTCAAGTATGCCCTTTAATTCATTATCCGCTGCTGATTTAAATACAGTATTTACTTCATCGAAAGATGTATTTTTTTCAACCTCGCAGACGAGATCGACAACGGAAACATTCGGTGTTGGGACTCTTATCGCAAAACCATCCAGTTTCCCGTTAAGTTCCGGGATTACAAGACCTATTGCCGCAGCCGCTCCGGTTTTTGTCGGAATCATAGACATCGCAGCAGCCCTTGCCCTTCTTAAATCCTTATGCGGGTAGTCAAGCAGCCGCTGGTCTCCGGTGTACGCGTGAACAGTGGTCATCAAACCCTTCCTGATTGTGAAATTATCGTTTATTACCTTAGTCGGCGGGGCAAGACAATTGGTGGTGCAGGAAGCATTTGAAATGATGTTATGCTTACCCGGATCATAAGTTTCATTATTTACGCCCATAACAAAAGTTGCATCCGGGTTTTTTGCGGGCGCGGAAAGTATGACCTTCTCTGCTCCTGCATCAAGATGCTTCTTTGCATTTTCGCGGTCAAGGAAAAAGCCGGTGCATTCAAATGCCTGATCCGCCCCAAGCCCGCTCCAGTTCAAATTCGCGGGATCGCGCTCCTTTGAAACAGGAATTTGTTTGCCGTTAACCGTAATTGAATCGTCATCACATCCAACATCCGCATCCAGAATCCCGTGGACTGAATCATACTTCAGCAGATGTGCCATGGTTTTAGTATCCATCAAATCATTTATCCCCACAAATTCAATTCCGGGGTTATTCATTCCAGCCCTGAAAACACATCGTCCTATTCGTCCGAAGCCGTTTATGCCTATCTTTAAAACCATTTTTGATTTTTTATAGAATTAATAATATAAATAAAAGATATAATGCTGAAGAAAGTACATTGCGTCAGGTTAGACGGCGATAAAGCGGAATTAGAGGATGAGATTGCTGAAGAGGTCCCACTGGTTATATTCGTAAATGGAAAACATTTCTCCACGGCGATGATAAGCCCGCAGATGAGGGAAGAATTTGTAACAGGGCACTTATTTACCGAGGGCATCATTGACGGCCCGGTGGACATAGAATCATTAAAGGTGGAATCCAATACCGCAAAGGTTTTGACCAGGCACAGTACCACCTTTCTTGAATCAAGAAAGGTTATTTTAAGCGGCTGCGGCTCAACTTCAAGTTTCCTGGATAAGAAAAAACTCCCGAAGATATGCTCGAATCTGATGCTGGACAGGACCATGGTGCTTAATGCCATGAAAGCGGTTTTAAGATCAGATAACTTCAAAAGAAGCGGGGGATTTCATTCATGCGGGTTATTCAATGAATCAGGCGCCATTATCGTGGTTGATGACATAGGCAGACATAACGCCCTGGACAAGGTGATAGGATTCGGGCTGATCAGGAATCTCGATCTCAAGGATACATTCATAGCCACAACAGGCAGGATATCCTCGGATGTGGCTTTAAAGTGCGCAAGAGCTAATATCCCGGTCATCGCTTCAAAGGGGGCTGTAACAACCCTGGCTGTGGAGATCGCCGAAAATTCCGGGTTGACGACCGCCGGATTTGTCAGGGGAAACAAAATGAATATCTACTCAGGGGGTAGGATAAATTAGTATTTTAAATAATGACATTAACCCATTTTCCATCGTTGTTGTAAAACCCAACCTCATGATCATGGGTTGAACTGCTCCATTTTATAACATTCTTTCTTGTTTTATAGGGGTTTGTTCTGTTTCTTATCTCACCGTTATTTATGGCATGAACGCCATAAAGCACCATGCCCGGAAAATGTTTTTTGGCTTCGGATGAAACATGTTTAAAAAATTTCAGGTCATCTTTACTTGGCTCCGGAATACCCTCAGGATGCGTATGTATGAAGATCAATAATCCTATCTTTTCGTCATCTCTCATTATATGTTCGAGCATTTGTGATGCATCTACTCTCACCTCCATTGAACCCGAATCATAAAGTATTGCGTTGGTGGACAGCGTATACAATCTATCATGTATAGAGGTTTTTCCCGCCAGGGCATAGATCGTTTCAACATTCTTTTGATGGGGGCGAAATATGGATTCTGCCTTAATCTCCATCTTATCCAAAATAACCTGTGAGATGTAAATTTCATCCTTTTTCAGTTTCTGTATTTTCTTTCCTTTGCGCTCGATTACCGCCCTGCCAAAACCTCTTGTAGTCACACTTATTTTCATTTTCTAAAAAGTTTTTTAGATTAATTCGTCCAGAGTCAGCAATACCGAACTTATAGGCATTCCGGTGGCATCACTTAAAGCCCTTATCTCATCCGATGTATATTCTTCCTTAGGCATCATACCCATCTGCTTAAGAGCCCCCATTACTGCTTCCTTGGGATTTGTAAAATAATGTTTGCGACCAATCTTGACTTTGCCCACAATACCCTTATCCATCAGGGAATTGAGAACGGCAGATATATGGGTTCCATAACCAAGACTTTTATGCTCTTTCCCCAATGAATTTGCAATCTCTTCCGCTGTCAGCGGTCTTTTTTGATCTAAGATGAATTCCCTTACTATCCGCTCCCTTCTTTTTAATGTTATATCCTGCCTTAAACTCAGGGTTGCTATCTCCTGCTCCAGATCCTCCAATTGGATTTTGAGTAAGTGCAACAAGCGATCGTCCACCAGTAATCTATTTATCTGTGTTGCCATCTTCTCCCCCTCTTCACCCATATCCTCCAGTAATTTTGATAAAGTTTTTACGTTCTTCATTTTTGGTTTTTGATTAATTTTGATTTTTTAAGTTCCATATCTCACATTCCCGTGACAAGTTTGACAAATTTAGCTAATTTTTGTCATTTGTATTAACCAACTTACGGTGTGAACGGATTTGGTGCCATCTCTATCATATTATTTATCGTTTATTTTATTATTATTCTAACATCAATAAAACAATTATTTCAGATGCAACTTCATCTATCTATATTTACCTCCATGGGTTTTGATTCCCGGTCGTAAAAAGCAACTTCGTGGTCATGGGTTACGCTGCTCCATTTTATTGTGTTTTCGTTTATTTTTTTATAATCGGTCCTTTTGCGAACTGAGCCGCCGCTTATTGCATGGATGCCGTAAAATACCTCTGTTTTTTGACAGTCTTGTTTTATTTTTTGTGCAGTGGATCTGAAAAAGAACTTATCATGCGGACCCGGATAAGGTACCCCCTCTGGGTGTGTATGCATTATCACAAGCAATTTTGGCATGTATCCAATTTCTTTTTTAATGTGCTCAATCATGTTTTCTACATTTACATCTACTTTTCCTGAATTTGCAGTAGAAATAACCCTTTTACTTGCAAACTGATGTATCCGGTTCATTCTGCGGCCGGTTCCAGATAGAGCATACACTACCTCAACATCCTTCTGATGGGGTCTGAACACCCCCTCGGCTCTTATTTCCATATTTTTTAAAATAGTCGATGGTAGAATGATTCCTCTATATCCTCTTTTTGATTTCAATAAAATGACCGCTATTACAATGATTAAAGCGATAGCAATGATGAATAACGGATCAGGCCACCCTTTTCCATCGCCATTCTTATCCCCCTCATTTTTCTCACGGCATTCGTTTTCAATACATTCCTCATCATTAAGACAATATTCGCCCCCACATTCTTTGACTGGGCAGATTGTCATGGTTTTATCAATTCCCATCTGATGCATCTCGTCATCTCCCTTCCAGTGCCAGTACAGGGTCGCTGGAATTCTATACTCGCCGGCTATATTTGAATCAAATTGTATTTCGATATATTTTCCTTCTCCAGCAGGAACATTATAAGTTACTGTATATACGGCTTTTCCAGAATAACTTCCAACAGTATTGTAAACTTCAATATTATCTGGAATGGTGAGAATTATCTGCCCTTCTATATCCGGATTATTTATTATGTTGGTGATTTGTACAACTAACGCCCCTGGGTTGTTACGGGAACAATCCATTGCCTTTGAATTAAATTGTGGTGGAGTGATGGGCTTGGGGGTATTTTCTACACAATAACCATTTTCACATTTATACGGGCATGTTTGGGTTTGGTATTTACATTCTCCATTTTCAAATGCTCCATTATAGTGCCTGGTATTTCCGATGCATTTATCCGGACAGGAAATCGTTTCGCATGACTCTTTTATCTCAAGAGGGTAAACAAACCCCGTTGTATCAAACATATGTGGATTCGCCGCTCCTTCAGTACACGCTTTAGGCTCGTATATGTCAACATCTATAAAGTATTCCCCAGGGGGCTCGGTAACTTGCCAATGTAGTGTAGCTGTTTTCGCTTGGTTAACGGGTATATCGTAAATCTTTGTATTTAACGGGTAGATTCTATTCCTATCCGGTTTTTTGATACCCATAACGATACAAACAGTTCCTATCTTTCCTCCGCTATTGTAGATGGAAACATTCAACGGTAATGTATCGCCTTTAGTAACATTCTTGGGGAAATTAACGGTTTGTACATCAAAGTCCCATCCTTCCGTCACCCATTTTCCGGACACCACATTAACCAGTGAGATTAGGCATAAACACATTACTAAACCTCCAATCAATTTTTTCATTTTCATTTACCTCCATTTATTTACTCTTTATTTTTTATTATCTCCTCTGCCTCCATAAACCAATCGCTATTATAATGATTAAGGCGATGGCAATGATAAATAATAGATATAATTGAAGTGGACAATCTTCAGGGCACGAAAAATAATTTTCTCCAGGGTCACAAATGTCATCACCACAATAAGGGCACACAGGTCTACAGGTTCCGTGGCAGCAACAATTGCTTGAACACCCACAATCATAACTACAACTAGTACCATTCGGTTTTGGCACGATGGGTTCAATTGGTAGATAACCACTTTTATTTGCATATGCTGGTTCATGGGTTGCTGGATTTTTAAATCCCACGACCATCTCGTATTCAACTTTATTTACATCTGGATTATTAAGTTCGATAACCAGTGAGATGCTTTTCACTTCTCCCCTGTGTAAATCCCCGTAATTTCCTGTTGCCAATGACCCGACAACATCCATCGCGTCTGTGGCTTCGATTATACTTGCATCGGATTTTATCATCAAGGTCAAAATAACATCCTCTAAAACATCAGTATCAAGATTTTGAACCGTGCCAGAGATCCCAACAATATTTTTACATTCAGGATGCGGCACAATATTTGCGTTAAGGGCAACAAGTGGGTATGGCACCTTTATTTCCACAGGAATATCATTTGGGGAACATTCCACATCCAGATACCCATGGTATGTTCTTCCTTTTGAAACATCCCCCGGAACATGCACAAATATTGATTTATTCGCAACACCTGGAACATCTACGGGTTTTGTAATAAACCATTTTTCCACTTCACCACCTACAGTTATTCCAATGTTATTCATTTCAACCCCGTCTTCAGCTTCAATGCTCAGGGGAACCTCAATTGTCTTGCTGTATCCTGGGGGGATATATTCCTGTATTTTATCCAGCCCTATCTTGATTTTTGCTTTACATTTTTTACAATCCGGTGAGCATGAGGAATAATTCTCTCCATAGCCGCATTTGCCGTCGCCGCATACTACTTCTGGGCCACAATCAACAGGACAGGTCTTGCGGGTTTCTTCAGGAGAACATACACCGTCGCCGCATACTACTTCTGGGCCACAATCAACAGGACAGGTCTTGCGGGTTTCTTCAGGAGAACATACACCGTCGCCGCATTTTGGACAGAAACCGCAATCTATTGAGCATGAAGAGCAATTTTCTTCAGGAGAACATACACCGTCGCCGCAATCCATGCAGAACCCACAGTCCTGGGGACATAGACAACAGGTCTCTTCTCCGTTGCATATTCCATCGCCGCACCTTATTTTTTCACATTTTTTATTTTTATTACAAAAATAATTATAATTACAATCATTGTCATTGCAGCACTCTACATTTAGATACCAGATATCGCTACAGCATTTTCCGGGTTCTGTGTAGTTCATGTTTATGTAAGTGCATGACGCATTACAGGTCCCAGGATCGTTGCAGTTGTCGACTGTGCATGAGGTGCCATCATTACAATCCGAATCTAAAGAACATACCGGCGTTCTACAAACTCCATCACAGCAAATTTCACTTTCACCACATTCACAATCCTGCAGACATGTATCACAGTTTTCCCACACCTCACAAATACCATTCCCGCAGGTTTCTTGCGGGCCTACTGAAACATTTGGTTCTAAAGAAGCATATTCGCGAACAAAAATCCAATCGATATAATGTCCGCTGTCTTGCTGTCTATTGCCCATCTGGTTACAATCCTCAACACCGCAACAGGAGAAATCAGATCCCGCACCTAACATTAAATAACCTGATCCTGATAGATCCCATAAGTTATAAGTCAAAGTTTTGGAGACATGGCCTCTTGACGGATTCAAATCCTTATAATCAACAACTATTTGAGTCCCAGTTAATTTAACACTCACAATTCCATCATTCAAATCAGAAGTTTTGTATGGAATGCTGGATGTTTTCGAACCCTCCAATAGACAGCTACCGGTATTGTCACCAACCCCAATCCCGTTACCATTTTCTCCATCTGGAAAATCATTATGTATTTTGACAACAATTCCCTGCCTGGTGGTAGAAAAGCCTTTATTACATGCATAACAGGTTGCTTCATTGTCTTTTCCATCAATAACTAAAGCAATTCCATCGCCGTCATTTTTATTTCCACAAACATAATCTATGAAAAATTTGAATTCAATGATTTTTTGATCATTGTGGCTTATTCTGAAATTATTAGCCAGTATATTACAGCCCTTATGCATTGATTTTTTGACCAACTTCATATAACCTTCTTCAAAAACACATTCTTTGTTAGCATCATTGGAAAACCTTCTTATTGTCCACTTGTTTGAATCAAAATAATTAAAATCATCAAATAACTCAAATGTTGCATCTCCATTACCCGCATCCATAGCGCCCTCATTTCCATAATACATCCATATATCCTCCTTCTTATTAGCAGAAATCTTTGGTACTTTCACCCATATCTTTGCCTTCTTAGCCCAAACATCCCACTCTTCAACCCAATAATTCAATTTATTTACATCTGAATCAACAAATCGTATGTCCTCCCCGCTTGGTCTTGCGTTGGTGAAATTAAAGTTTGTGGAATTCAACTCAATCAAAACCTGATAATCACTCAGAGTTTCGCCACTTCCTTCCGTAATGTTAACCTTTTTCTTATATTTCCAGTCGGAATTCCACCAATCATCTGCACTTACATCCCCAATAATGAAAATCATAATCACTACAACACTAAGTCTAATTAAAATTTTATCAATATTCATCTTCATTCCATTTCCACCTAAATTTTTATTTAATTTTTTCATTTTTGCACCTACTTTTTATTTTAAATTTTATTGTTCACCAACCCCTTTGTTTATCTTCCGGAGACGCTGGTAACAAACCCGCTTCATTTTTGTTACCCTTGTTACCCTTGTATTTCACTTGCTCTTAAAATATACTCTTCAAACACTTGGATGCCAACCCCCTTTTATTTTTGTCATGTGATACGCGTGCTTATTTGTAAAAAAATCACAATTTTTCTTATTTTTTGTGATTTTTGTGATTTTATCTTGCAAACTTCTTTTGGATTCCCTTAATTAGCATATTCCAATAAAAATCCTTGGCTTCCATCCCGATTTCGGTGTGAATGGATTTGATGCTATCTCTGTCATTTTTATTCTTTTAGTATCACACCCGATCTCCATATTCCGACCACTATTACAATGATCAAAGCGATAGCAATGATGAATAACGGATCTGGCCGCCATTCTTTATCTTTCTCTTGATAATCTTTATCACCCACCTCTCCCACATCACAAATGCCATCACCGCAAATAGTGTCTGTGCCATTGGGTTTTGGGGATTCTTTGATGATCGTTATATAATCGGTTTTACTCCCATAAATCGCTTCCCCAGTCATAGGGTTTTTATACCCAACCAACATCTCATATCCTACCTTATCGGTACTTGGATCAGTAATTTCGAGTGTAAGGGAAATACTCTCCACTTCCCCTCGCTTTAAATCATTATAACTCCAACTTGTTACCAATGGTCCAATAGCATCTGTTGCGCCTTTCGCACTAATGATCTTTGCTCCAGAGGTTATTGTTAGAGTTACTACAATGTCCTCTAATACATCTGTGTCAAGATTTTGAACTGCTCCAGAAATCCCAATTGGAGTTGGATTTTCTGGATCAAACTCAACACTATTTGATTTAAGAACAACAATTGGTGAAATAACTTTTATCTCTATTGGAATGTCATCTGGCGAACAACCCATCCTTAAATATCCGTGATAGGTTCTTCCATGCGTGATATCATCTGGAACCTCGACAAATATTGAGCGTACAGTATTATCGGAAACATCTATCTGTTCACAGGTAAACCATTTCTCCACCTCCCCGCTGACTTTTATGTTTATGTTTTTCATTTCAACCCCGTCCTCAACACTTAATGGGAGTTCAATCGTTTCAGTGTAGCCAGGTGGAATAAACGACCGAATTTTATCTAGGTTTATTTTGATTTTTGAGGTAATACATTTGTCCCACTGCCCATTTGTACATATCTGCGACCCCATACATCCGTTTTCTGCTACGCATGATCGTGTCTGACCGTTTATACATCCACAATCAGAATCACTTCCCGAGCAACCAGAAGGGCAGCAGTCATCACCTGATACACAACCTACACCACAGCATGTGTCATCCTTTAAACAACTTCCCCA
>Ga0209636_10002508_pt1 | contig 18705 bp, 25 predicted proteins | sample DeeMarSWOR152_54_FD_187464 | JGI IMG/M metagenome (GOLD analysis project Ga0209636, IMG submission 187464) | Marine sediment microbial communities from White Oak River estuary, North Carolina - WOR-1-52-54 (SPAdes) (version 2) | ecosystem: Environmental > Aquatic > Marine > Intertidal zone >... | reverse complement strand
CTGTATCTTTTTTCTTCCAGTCTCACCTTCTTTTGAAAGCCGCTCAAGCGCTGGAATCACAACCGTGAGCAACTGCATAATAATGGACGCAGAGATGTAGGGCATAATCCCCAAAGCAAAGACAGTGAACCTGCTCAATGCTCCTCCGGCAAAAAGATCGATAAAGCCAAGCAGACCACCACTTGCTTGAGCAAAAAGCCTCTCCAGAGCAATTGGATTGATCCCGGGAACCGGAATATATGCGCCTACTCTAACGATGAGAATCATAAGAGTTGTAAAGAGTACCCTTCGCCTCAATTCGGGAATTTTGAACATATTTATGACAATATTGCTTCCTGCAGCCATACACGCACCTTTACCTTAAATTATTTCTACAGTGCCTCCCAATCGTTCAACTTCCTGGATCGCCTTTTTTGAAGCGCTGTGCACAAACACTCGGAGCTTTTTTGTCAGCTTTCCATTTCCAAGAAGCTTCACAAACTCACTCTTTTTATCAACAAGTCCCCGCTCAAGGAGCACTCCATAATCTACCTTGTCATTATTTCTGAATCTCTCCAGATCACCGATGTTCACGATCTGAAACCCATGTTCAAACCTTCTGTTGTTGAACCCTCTCTTGGGAACACGTCTGGCAAGAGGCATCTGACCTCCTTCAAATCCAATCTGCTGACTATACCCGGAACGAGACTTCTGTCCATTTGCTCCCCGTCCACAGGTGCCTCCTCTTCCACTTCCTGAGCCTCTGCCGAGTGTCTTTCTCTTTTTTATGGCACCACCCGGTGCTTGTAGATTCATTTTTTTACCCTTTCCAAAGTTATCAGATGACTTACTTTAAAAACCATTCCCTGAATCTGGGAGTTGTTTTTATGAACCACGGTTGAATTCAGCTTTCTCAACCCCAGCGCATGGACAATACGACGTTGCTTGGATGGAACTCCAATAAGACTTCTCACCAATCTCAGTTGAACCAACTCTTCTTTTGCCATTCTCCCTCTATCCTAACAGTTCTTTAAAAGATTTCCCCCTGACTTCCAGCACACGGTTCATATTCATCAGCTTCTGCAGTCCATCCATGGTGGCTTTTACCACATTGATTGCGTTATTGGTTCCAAGGGATTTGGTTAAAATATCCCTTATGCCCGCTTGCTCAACGACTGCGCGGACCGGTCCTCCGGCAATTATTCCTGTTCCCGGAGAGGCGGGTTTAAGGATTACCTTCCCACTTTTAAACCTACCGATTACCTCATGAGGAATTGTACTCCCTTTGATGTTCACTTCAACGATGTTTTTTCGAGCTTTCTCCACCCCTTTTCTTATTGCCTCAGACACTTCATTGGCTTTTCCATACCCTATACCCACATGCCCATTTTTATCACCGACCACAACGAGCGCGCTGAAACCGAAACGCCTTCCACCTTTCACAACCTTTGCGACCCGGTTTAACTTCACAAGTTTCTCTGTATATTGATCTTCAGTTTCTTCCAAAGGCTTAACGTCTCCCAAACCTCTCTCCTTCTATACTGTAAGTTGAACTTCCTGAAGCCATAAGGCTGTACCCATCACTACAGGGCAGCAATCAGATCTTGACTCCACCTTTTCTGACCCCTTCTGCAATTGCCTTCACAAGTCCATGGTACGGATATCCGTTTCTATCAAATACAGCTTCTTTTATTTTTGTCTTGATGAGCTTCTCAGCGAGTTTCTTGCCAATTTTAGCCGCATTCTCAATGCTGGGCTTCTTTCCTATATCGAAATCCGAGGAAGCAACAAGGGTATTTCCCGCATAATCATCTATCGCCTGTACATACAGGTGTCGATTGCTCTTGTACACCGTTATCCTTGGTTTGCTGGCAGTACCGGAGATTCTTTTTCTGATTCCTCTTTTCCTTCGTAACCTTCTATCTCGCTTATCTATCAAGTGTCCCCACCTCCTACTTCACTCCTGCTTTTCCTGCTTTCCTTCGTATGCTCTCATGTGCATATATAATGCCCTTTCCCTTATACGGCTCAGGCTCCCTGAACTTCCGGATATCGGCTGCAATTTGTCCAACGAGCTCCTTATCAATGCCCTGCACAACTATGGTATTTGGATCAGGAGCATCCATCTTGATTCCATCGGGAACTGGAAACTGAACAACATGGGAATACCCAAGACTCAGGGCAAGATTTTTTCCTTGCATCTGCGCTTTGTACCCAACCCCGACAATCTTCAAGGTTTTACTGAATCCTTGGGTCACCCCAATCACCATGTTGTTGATGAGCGAACGGGCTAGTCCGTGGAGAGCCCTTGAAACTTTATCATTCTTTTCATTGATAAGCTTAAGAGTGTTGTCTTCGGTTATTATTTTACCTGCAAAGTTTATCGTTTTTTCCAACTTTCCCTTCGGACCCTGGACTGTCACCCTGGAGCCCTCATACTGAACCTTTACATTTTCAGGTAACTTAATCGGTAATTTTCCAATCCTCGACATTCTAAAACCTTTATATATATTTCTAATATATGATCAAACAATCACGGCAATATTGCCCTGACAGCCGACGTTACACGCTGCTACATCCGGCATCGGAGCTACCAGATGTAGCATAAAACCTCACCACCAACTTGCTGTTCTCGTGCCTTTTTATCAGTCAACACACCCTTTGAAGTAGATATAATCGAGGTACCGAAGCCATTATATATCCGAGGCAACTCGTGCTTTTTCCTATACACCCGCAGTCCCGGCTTCGATACTCTCTGTAGATTGTGAATAACCGATTCACCCGCAGGTGTGTATTTTAGATATACCCGTATATAGGATTTCCTTTTTTCTTCAATAAGCTTAAAGTTTTTTATGTAGCCTTCATTTTTAAATATTTTGATGATCTCCATCTTCAGCTTGCTTGCCGGAATATCAACTTTTTCTTTCTTCACCATGTTGGCGTTTCTGATGACTGTCAGCATATTCGCAATTGGATCCGATAGACTCACACTATCACCCTCTTTATTAAATATTTTATTGCCCCGCAATTTACTTAATTCTTTAGTAATTGGAGCGATCGATTTATCCACTGGCCCTTCTCATGATTTCCGAGACAATCCCAAAGAGCCTCGTATGCATTACCAGCTTGATTTTGTAATACCAGGAATCATACCTTCATTCGCAAGCTTGCGAAAACAAATCCTGCACATCTCAAATTTTCTCAGATACCCCCTCGGTCTCCCACAGATTTTACACCTGTGGTAGTACCGTGTGGAGTACTTCTGAGATCTCTTAGCCTTTGCTATCAACGACTTTTTCGCCACCTTATCCCCTCATAGTACTATTCTCATTTTCTATAGGGCATCCCAAAGCCTTCGAGCAGCTTTCGTGCCTCTTCATCGGTCTTTGCGCTTGTGCAGATGACTACATCCATGCCGTGTATTTTCTCAACCTTGTCGTAGTCGATCTCAGGAAAAATAATCTGCTCTTTGACACCAACCGCAAAGTTACCCCTGCCGTCAAAGGAATCCTTTGACACACCGCGAAAATCTCTCACCCTTGGAAGCGCAATATTAATAAATCTGTCAAGGAATTCGTACATATTCTCTCCACGAAGTGTCACTCTGCAACCGACCTCCATTCCCTTTCTCACCTTGAATGAAGCAACAGACTTTTTCGCTTTCACTTTCACTGGTCTCTGCCCGCTGATGAGTGCCATCTCTTCCACACCCGCTTCAAGAATTTTCTTATTTTCAATAGCCTCACCGAGTCCCATATTGAGTACGATTTTTTCCAGCTTAGGAACCTGCATTATGTTCTTGTAGCCGAACTCTTTTCTCATGTAATCGACGATTTCTTCCTGATACTTCTTTTTAAGCCTTGGAACAACCTTGCTCATACCCTTACACCTTATCTAATATTTCACTGCATTTTCCGCAGATTCGAACGTTTCTCCCGTCTGTAAGCTCGTGTTTTTTCACCCTCATCGCCATTCCACACTTCGGACATATCACCTTTACATTGGAGATGTGGACCGGTGCTTCTATGTCAATTATCCCACCCTTCTGGTTTTGCTGGTCAGGCCTCCTTGTTTTCTTCACCAGGTTGAGGCCCTCTACGATGACCGTAGAATTCTTGGTGTTCACGAAGAGCACTTTTCCTGTTTTCCCATTATCCTTACCGTGAATGATTTTCACTTTGTCGTTTTTCTTTACCTTTATGCGCATTTTCTAATCCTTCTATAAAACCTCAGGGGCAAGGGAAACGATTTTCATGAAGTTTTTTTCACGAAGTTCCCTCGCTACGGGACCAAAAATTCTTGTTCCACGAGGATTCATCTGGTTGTCTACCACAACAGCTGCATTTTCATCGAACTTTATATAACTTCCATCAGACCTTCTGGTCTCCTTGGTAGTTCTCACAATGACGGCCTTGACCTTTTCACCCTTTTTAATAGACGCATTGGGAAGTGCATCCTTTACAGAGCATATGATGATATCTCCTATGGAAGCGTATCTTCGCCTCGACCCGCCCAGCACCTTGATGCAGAGAAGCTTTTTAGCGCCGCTGTTATCCGCTGCATTGAGATAGGTCTCTGACTGTATCATTTACTTTGCCCTCACGATAATTTCAACCAGCTTCCAGCACTTTTCCTTGCTTATTGGTCTTGTCTCAATAAACCTGATAATATCACCAACCTTACATTCATTCTTTTCATCATGAACTTTATATTTCTTTGAGTCTTTGATATATTTTTTGTACATGGGATGTTTTTTCAAACTATCGACCTTCGCTACAATGGTTTTATCCATGCGGTCACTAATGACAGTTCCCACTCTTGTCTTTTTGGTCTTTTTTTTCTCCCTATTCTCTGCCACATTACTACTCCAGTACAGAAATTACCGGGTATTTCCCGGATTATATATTGCATTCCATACTACTTTTTTTTCCTTATACCCAGCTCATACTCATGGAGAATGGTGGTAACCCGGGCAATATCTCTTCTTGTTTCTCTGACTTTGAGCGTGTTTTCTAGCTGTCCCATCATTTTATTGAATCTGAATATCCGATAATCCTTTAAAAGCTTTTCCTTCAGTTCTATCAGTTCATCAATGGTCATTTCATTCAGATTCTGCTTCATTGAATTCCTCTACCTTTCAATAATTCTATACAATCATACGCTCAACAAATTTTGTCTTTACCGGCAGCTTATGAGACGCCAAACGGAATGCCTCCCTTGCAATTTCCTCTCTCACACCAGCGACTTCAAACAATACCCTTCCCGGCCGCACCACCGCAACCCATCCTTCAGGCATTCCTTTTCCCTTTCCCATTCTCGTTTCTGCTGGCTTCTTCGTATAGGGTTTATCGGGAAATATTCTTATCCACACTTTTCCGCCTCTCTTCATGTACCTCGTAAGAGCAACTCTGGCCGCCTCAATCTGTCGGTTTGTTAACCAGCCAGGCTCAATAGCAGAAAGTCCGTACTCTCCGAAACTCACGAGGGTTCCCCGTGAACTGGTTCCTTTTCTCCTCCCCCTCTGCTGTTTTCTGTATTTTGTTTTATTAGGCTGTAACATGGTTTTCCTACCTGTCTATTACTGATCGAATGGGGCTTTCTTCTTTTTCAGCAGTACGCCTGCATCCTGCTGTTTCTCATCCTTCCTGAAAACCTCACCATTATACACCCAAACCTTCACACCAATTGCACCAAAGGTTGTGAGGGCCTCGGCAAATCCGAAATCAACATCTGCACGAAAAGTATGTAGTGGAATCATCCCTTCCTTGTAACTCTCACTACGGGCCATCTCTGCACCGCCGAGTCTGCCCGCGCAGGAGATTTTAATACCTTGCGCACCCGCCTGCATGCAGGCGGTGATCGCCTTTTTCATTGCCCTACGGAATGCAACTCGACCTTCGAGCTGCCGTGCAATGCCCTGAGCAATTAAATCAGCCTTAAGTGCCGGGTTTTTGATTTCCTTGATTTTTATCTGGATGTTTTTATCTGTAAAAGCACTGAGCTCTTTGCTGATGTTTTCTACCTCTGCACCTTTTCTCCCAATAACGATACCAGGACGCGCTGTATGTACAATCACATTTATCTTTTCGGGATAGCGGATTATCTCAACACGGGAAACCTCACCCGAACGTAGACGCTCGCGTATATATTTTCTGATTTTTAGATCCTCATGCAGGTTTTTCGCGTACTCTTTTTTAGAAAACCATCGAGATTCCCAAGGACGAATTATTCCAATTCGCATACCTACGGGATTTACCTTCTGACCCATCATGTCCTCCTGGCTACTTTTTTATTTCCTCACCGGAAACAATAACTTCTATATGGCATGTGCGCTTTCGAATTCTGTCTGCCCTTCCTCGGGCACGCGGTCGCCACCGTTTGAGTGTGGGGCCTTCATTTACCCTCACACTATCAACTTTGATGGTGTCTTCATCTATGTTTTTACTCTTCGCCATCAGGTTCGAGACCGCGGACTGCATTACCTTATAAAGCGTCCGAGCGCCATGGGCAGTCACAAGATTTAGCGCTGCTTTTGCCTCTTTATAAGGGAGATGTTTTACTGCTCTACCGTACTTATTCACCTTTCTCCCGGATATTCGCACGTATTTCGCTTCAGCCCTTGCTACCATTCGGATTACCCCTTACCTGACTCTCGATGATTTTTCAGAGCCCGCATGACCCTTAAACATTCTTGTAGGGGCAAACTCCCCTAATTTGTGTCCAACCATATTTTCTGTTACATATACCGGGAAAAATCTTTTTCCGTTGTATACGTTAAAGGTATGTCCTACCATTTCAGGAAAGATCGTTGACCGCCGTGACCATGTTTTGATAATCTTCTTTTCATTGATTTTGTTCAGCTCTATTATCTTTTTATATAACTTCTTATCGATGTAAGGACCTTTTTTCAACGATCTCGACAATTTCTGAACCTCCCTTTATTTTTTACTCTTACTGATGATATACCTATCTGAAGGTTTGTTCTTTTTCCTCGTTTTATACCCTTTTGTGGGCTTCCCCCAAGGCGTTACAGGATTTCTTCCACCCGAGGATTTCCCTTCTCCACCGCCATGAGGATGATCAATGGGATTCATTGCAACACCCCTCACTTTTGGCCTTCTACCGAGCCACCTCGACCTGCCTGCCTTACCAAGAGATATATTAAGATGCTCTTGGTTCCCCAGCTGACCGACTGTGGCACAGCATCGTTCATTGATGATTCTGGTCTCCCCAGAGGGCAGTTTCACAATACAGTGTTTTCCTTCTTTTCCTACGAGCTGGACAAATGTACCAGCAGATCGTGCAAGCTGCCCGCCTCTGCCGGGATACAGCTCAACATTGTGCACCACCGTCCCAATTGGCATATTTCCCAGGGGCATTGCATTTCCTACAGAGATCCTCGCATCAGCTCCTGCTGTTACGCTGTCTCCCACCTTTAAAGTCTCAGGCGCAAGAATGTAGCGTCTTTCACCGTCCTTGTAGCATAAAAGAGCTATCCGCGCACTGCGGTTGGGATCATACTCGATCGTCTCAACTCTTGCATCAATTCCCCTTTTATCCCTCTTGAAATCTATCTTTCTATAAAGCTTTTTCGAACCCCCACCTCTTCTACGAAGTGTCATCCGTCCGCTGTTGTTCCTGCCGCTGATTCTCTTTTTCCCTTCTGTTAGGGGTTTGTGAGGTTCATTCGTTGACAAATCATCACTCGTAACAACAGAAAAGAACCTTCGTGATGGAGTTATCGGTTTATATTTCTTAATTGCCATGGCCGTTCACTCTACCTTAAAAATTATAGGAGCTACACTCCTTCAAAGAGCTCTATTTTATCTCCTTCTTTCAGTGTTACAATTGCTTTCTTCCAGGAGGAGGTATAACCATACTTATACCTCTCCCTCTTCCTCTTCCCTTTGATATTCATAACGCTGCAGGAAATAGGTTCAACACCAAAAACATCTTTCACTGCCTTCATCACTTCTTTTTTATTCGCTCTCCTGTTCACCTTAAAGCAGTACTGTCCCATTCCCTGAAGTTCGGTACTTTTTTCAGTAATAATTGGATGTAGGATTATTTCACCCTTTTTCATTCTCTCACTCTACCTTTTTTGTATTCATCAATACATGTCCACGCTCATCCTTAATCCTGAGGGGGAGCAAGTACATCGTATTATTTATGAGTACTTTTCATTAAGTAGCTGCACCGCACTCTCAGTCAGAATGAGTTGTGTCGCGTGGTACAGATCCTTTGTATTCAGCAAATCCGCATTATAATATTTGAGCCAGGGTATATTCCTTCCCGCCCTCTTATTCAACCGGCTGGGTTCCCTGTCAATAATCAAAACCCGTCGTTTCCTATCTATGTCCACCAACCTTGAAGCCAATGCAGAAAAATCCCTGGTCTTTCCCGATTCCACTGTGAAATCCTCTACCACTTTCAATGCACTTTCACCCATTTTTAGGGAGAGAAGTGATTTCACAGACTCCCGTTTCATTTTCTTTGGCAGCCGAATCTTATATGAGCGAGGCTTAGGGCCAAACGCTGCTCCCCCACCAACCCATATGGGACTCTGCCTACTGCCGGCCCGTGCTCTTCCGGTCCCTTTTTGCCTCCACGGCTTTGCGCCACTTCCTCTCACCTCAGACCGCACCTTTGTCGAAGCAGTGCCCATCCGTTCATTAGCGAGCTCTGCCCTGAGGCTGTAATATATCGCATTTTTATTCGGCTTTATATTGAACACTTCATCGCTGAGGTTCGTGGTTCCTTTTTCTTTTCCTTGAACATTGTAAACTGTAACATCCATCTGCGTACTCTTACTCAATTAATTGCAATCTACTGCTTTATCTCGACATCCACACCTGCCGGTAACTCTAACTTCATAAGGGCATTAATCGTTTCTCCAGTAGGATTGATGATATCGATCAGCCTTTTATGTGTCCTCATCTCGAACTGTTCCCGCGACTTTTTGTTCACATGCGGCGAGCGGAGAACTGTATACCTGTTGACCTTCGTTGGCAGCGGAACTGGTCCAGATACTTTTGCACCAGCCCGCATTACAGCACTGACTATCGATCTTGCCGACTGATCGATTAGCTCAGCATCAAAAGCTCTCAAACGAACACGAATTTTCTGGACTTCCATGTTTGCCCCTATTCAAGAATATCTGTCACCGTTCCAGCACCAACCGTTCTTCCACCCTCTCGGATAGCGAACCTTGTTCCCTTCTCCAACGCAATCGTGCTGATCAACTCAATTTCCATGTTGATGTTATCGCCAGGCATCACCATTTCGACGCCTTCGGGAAGACTGACTACACCGGTTACATCGGTTGTCCGTACGTAAATCTGTGGCCTATAGCCGGTGAAGAAGGGAGTGTGTCGTCCTCCTTCTTCTTTTGTCAGAACATAGACCTGGGCCTTGAACTTCTTGTGAGGCGTGATTGTTCCTGGATTTGCAACCACCTGTCCTCTTTCGACTTCTTCCCGCTTGATTCCTCTCAAAAGAACCCCAATGTTGTCTCCTGCCTGCCCCTCATCCAGTATCTTTCTAAACATTTCAACACCGGTACACACGGTCTTCTGGGTAGGTCTGATTCCAACGATTTCAACTTCCTCATTCACATGGATCTTTCCTCTCTCAACTCTACCGGTCACAACAGTTCCTCTACCTGAGATGGAGAATACGTCCTCAATGGGCATGAGAAACGGCTTATCCACATCCCTCTTTGGTTCAGGTATATACTCATCAACCGCGTCAAGAAGCTCCTGTACGCTCTTCGTCGCTTCCGGGTCATCGGGACTATTCATCGCCTCAAGTGCGCTCCCCTTGATTACCGGAATCTTATCACCAGGAAACTCATACTCTGTGAGCAAATCCCTTACTTCCATTTCTACGAGCTCGAGTAATTCAGGATCATCTACCCGATCGACCTTGTTCAGATACACAACCATCGCAGGAACACCGACCTGACGTGCAAGAAGAATGTGCTCACGGGTCTGTGCCATTGGACCATCATCTGCTGCCACTACAAGAATAGCTCCGTCCATCTGTGCGGCACCGGTGATCATATTCTTCACATAGTCAGCGTGCCCAGGGCAGTCCACATGGGCATAATGTCTATTTTTCGTTTCATACTCAACGTGCTGGGTTGCAATTGTGATACCCCTTTCCTTTTCCTCTGGAGCATTATCGATCTCCTCGAATTTCTTCGGTTGCGCCATGTTACTTTTCGCCAGATAGAAAGTCATTGCAGAAGTAAGTGTCGTCTTCCCATGGTCAACATGTCCTATCGTTCCAACATTCACGTGCGGCTTCGTTCTCTGGAACTTCTCTTTTGCCATTTAATCCTCCTATCGGATCAATTGATCCTTTTAAAGATTTTCAATGAATTAAAAGTGTATTTCAAAATAATAAAAAGAATCAAAAGTAGCAATATTTATTTATATTTTATGCATAACTATATTTTCTTCGATTTCCCAGGAGTATTTCATCCGCAACTGCCCGGGGCACCATCTCGTAATGAGAAAACTTCATAGAGTAATTTGCCCTTCCCTGGCTGTACGATCTGAGCCTCGTTGCATATCCGAAAAGCTCTTTGAGCGGGCATTCAGCAGCAATAATCTTGCCCCGCTGCCTGTCTTCAAACCCGAGTATCTTTCCCCTTCTCGATGAAAGGTCCTTTATGATTTCACCCATGTACTCTTCAGGGGTAACGATTTCTAACTCCATTATAGGTTCAAGAAGTATGGGCTTGGCCTTCTTTACCCCTTCCTGGAACCCATTCATCGCAGCAATTTTAAAAGCCATTTCAGACGAATCTACCTCATGAAAGGAACCGTCCAGAAGTGTGGCCTTAAAGTCAATACAGGGATAACCAGCCAGAACGCCGTTCTCTGCAGCATTCCTGATACCCTGTTCGACAGCAGGTATGTATTCGCGCGGCACTCTTCCGCCGACCACTTTGTTCTCAAACACCACCCCAGCCCCAGGATCCAGAGGCTCAAAGCTCATGATCACATGTCCATACTGGCCATGACCCCCTGACTGTTTGATGTACTTTCCCTCCACCTGGGCACTACCCTGGATTGTCTCCCTGTAGGCAACCTCGGGCTCACCAACGAGCGCTTTAACTTTATATTCTATCAGAAGTCGGTCGACAATAATTTCCAGGTGCAGCTCCCCCATTCCAGAAATGATCGTCTGCCCAGTTTCTCCATCTGTGCGCACCTGGAAAGTCGGGTCTTCATCTGCCAGTTTTGACAGCGCCAGTGAAAGCTTATCCTGATCACTATTTGATCTTGGTTCAATCGCAATAGAAATGACCGGCTCGGGAAAATCCAGCGCTTCGAGAACAACCGGATTGTGTATGTCGCAGAGTGTATCTCCTGTTGACACAGTTTTGAGCCCTATTGCAGCAACAATATCCCCTGCATACACGTTTTTTCTGTCCTGCTTTTTATTGGCATGCATCTGAACGATTCTACCAATTCGCTCTTTTCTATCTTTTCCCGAATTGTAAACTGTATCTCCAACCTGTATTTTACCGGAATATACCCTAAAAAATGCGAGCTTTCCCACATAAGAATCTATCATTATCTTAAAAACCAGTGCCGAGAAAGGTTCATCATCGTCTGCCCTCCGCAGCACATTCTCACCCGTTCTTAGCAGTATTCCCTGGGTAGACTGAATGTCAACCGGCGATGGGAGGTAGTTGACCACCCCATCGAGCAAGGGCTGCACTCCCTTATTCTTAAATGCAGAACCAACAAATACAGGAAAAACCTTACATCCAATTGTAGCCTTTCGTAAAACTCTATGTATGACTTCCTCACACACCTCATGATCGGCAAGATAATGTTCCATCAGCTCATCATCAAAATCAGCTAGCACCTCAAGGAGCCTTTCTCTGGCTGTAAGAGCTCTCTCGTATAACTCATCCGGTATATCGGTTTCCACAAAGGTCGAACCAAGATCTTCATCATTCCATACAAAGGCCTTCATTTTAATGATGTCAATGACCCCAACGAAGCTCTCTTCTTTACCGTAGGGAATCTGCACCTGAACAGCCCGCACCCCAAGCCTTTTATCGATCATGGTGAGCACATGCTCAAAATCAGCGCCTTTGCGGTCCATTTTATTGACAAAAATCAATCTGGGCACGTTGTACCGGTTTGCCTGAATCCACACGGTCTCACTCTGAGGCTCAACTCCGGCAACCGCACAGAAGACAACGACGGCACCGTCAAGCACCCTGAGGCTTCGCTCCACTTCTGCAGTAAAGTCTACATGCCCTGGTGTATCGATTATATTTATTTGGTGGTTTTTCCAGAAAAAGGTTGTGGAAGCACTGGTGATAGTGATGCCTCGCTCCTTTTCCTGCTCCATCCAGTCCATTTCCGCCTCACCCTCATGGACTTCGCCTATTTTGTGCTTGCGCCCTGTATAGTAGAGCATTCTCTCCGTAAGGGTAGTTTTCCCGGCATCGATATGCGCCATGATTCCGATATTTCTGTTTTTTTCTATAGGAAACAACCGTGACATGGGACTCCCTGTTACCACTTATAATGGGCAAAGGCCTTGTTCGCCTCAGCCATCTTTCTCGTGTCTTCCATCTTCTTTATCGATGCCCCAGTATTGTTGAAGGCATCGATAAGCTCATCAGCCAGCTTTTCACTCATTGATTTCCCGTGGCGACTCGTCGCATATGTAATAAGCCAGCGAATTGCAAGGGCGACTCTTCTTTCGGGTCGGACCTCAACAGGTACCTGATAGGTAGCACCACCTACCCTTCTTGATTTTACCTCAAGCTCAGGCTTGACATTATCAATCGCCTTATTGAACACCTCAAGAGGAGGCTTTTTTATCTTTTCCTCAATGATTGCAAAGGCGTCATACAGGACGCTCTGTGCAAGGCTCTTTTTCCCGCGTTTCATCAGATTATTGATAAACCGTGAAACAAGGATTGAATGATACTTCGGATCTGCATATATAACAGACTTGTTTGTGTAATGTCTTCTTGGCACCTGTTTTACTCCTTGCAAAAAATTAGCCGGTTTATACACAAACCGGCCTCTTTACAAGAGACCTCTCCAGCCTGTGCTGGTGGTTTCACCTTGTGCGTACACTCAGTTATCTATATTTTATTATTTTTCTCTAATTCGGAAATTTTACGTGTACTTTTTGCTTGATGAAATTAATTTCCTAATGAAAATAGTTTCCAATGGAAATTATTTCCTAATGAAAATAGTTTCCAATGGAAATTATTTCCACGGGAACCAGCGCAATCCAGGATTCCTGCTAATTCTAATTCATGCTGATTTAGAATTAGGCTAATTCTAATTCATGCTGATTTAGAATTAGGCTAATTACAAATCAGGCCTTGGGTCTCTTTACACCGTACTTGGAACGACCTTTCTTCCGGTTTTCAACTCCAAGTGTATCGAGTGTGCCTCGTATGATATGGTATCTAACTCCAGGAAGGTCCTTTACTCTCCCCCCACGAATCATTACAACTGAATGCTCCTGCAGGTTATGCCCGATACCAGGTATATATGCAGTGACTTCAATACCATTCGTCAGGCGCACACGGGCTACTTTCCTCAACGCAGAGTTAGGTTTCTTCGGAGTGAAGGTCATAACCCTGGTACATACACCCCTCTTCTGCGGACACCGCTGTAAAGCAGGGGCCGATGTCTTCTTTATCTGTTTTTTTCGCCCTTTCCTTACGAGCTGGTTTACAGTAGGCATCCAGATTCCCTTTCCCACAAAGTGATGGAAATATACTGAGAATTCCTCCTCGTGTCAATAATTTTACACAAAAAACACCACTTTTCGCTCCATGGGTGTTTAAAATACAGCTCCACCGACTTCTTCCCTTGTGATCACGCTCATTCCTTCAACCTTTTCCTTGATTTCTCCAGGCAACTCCATGTCGCCAGGTTCATTTCTGTAGAGCTCCACATCCTTGTATTTCCTGATACCTGTCCCCGCAGGAATGAGGTGTCCTATAATGACGTTCTCCTTCAGGCCCCTCAAATGGTCAACCTTCCCTTTTATAGAAGCATTTGTCAGAACCCTGGAGGTTTCCTGGAAGGAAGCAGCTGAAATGAAACTATCGATGTTGAGTGATGCCCGTGTGATTCCAAGAAGAACTGGCTTTGCACATGCAGGGCTTCCGCCAAGTTTGACTACCCTTTCATTCTCCATTTTGAATTTGAACTTATCAACCTGCTCACCGATTATAAAATTAGTATCACCCACATCAACAATTTCAACCTTCTTTAGCATCTGCCGTACGATCACGCCGATGTGCTTATCGTTTATGTTAACTCCCTGTAGCCTGTACACCTCTTGTATCTCGTTCACAAGCCAGCTCTGCAACGCATGTTCTCCCTTTATCTGGAGAATATCGTGGGGATTCATTGCACCTTCACAGAGGGGATCACCAGCCTTTACAATATCGCCGTCGCGAACAGTAAAGTGCTTACCCAGGGGTACGAGATGCTTGAACTCAGTGCCGTTCTCATCTTCTACTATGATGAGACGTTTCCCCTTGGCAATGGGCCCGAACTTCACCTCTCCATTCACTCTCGCGAGCACGGCTGCATCCTTGGGTTTTCGGGCTTCGAATATATCTGCAACTCTCGGGAGACCTCCGGTAATATCTTTAGTTTTTGCCTGGCCCCTCGGAATCTTTGCAATAACGTCACCTGCGGTAATTTCCTGGTTGTCCTCAACAGTCAAGTAAGCCCCTCCCGGTATGTTGTAGCTCTCTAGTTCATTTCCGTTCTTATCAATAATAACAATCTTCGGCTGAAGCTCCTCATCTTGAAAATCCAGTACGATATTATTAATCACTCCTGTGACTTCATCAATCTCCCGCTTCATTGTGGTACCGGAAATGATAGAAATGAGCTGAACCTTCCCTGAATGCTCAGTGAGTATGGATTCTGAGAAGGGGTCAAACTTCGTGATCGCCTGCTTTGCCTGCAGGAAATCACCCTCTTTTACGAGTATCTCAGAACCGATCTTCATGGTTACATCATAGGGATCACCGATCAAAAACAGCTCTTTATCTTTGAGCATAACATGGGCACGAACAGGAGTCGTGATATCAAGATTTTCCTTTTTGCTTCTGGCAAACACACTGCCAGGATCGAGGATATCACCATCCTTCATCTTCATATCGATATCGGAGAGCAAATATCGGCTGTAGATTCGGTTCGCCGTGACAATTCCTCTTCGTGGTACAACCCGCTTTCCTTCCTTTTTCGCTATGACTTTTGCATTGATTTTTGAGATAAACACCTGATAGTTCAACCTTATCGCGTTCTCTTCGGCTTTTCTTGCTGCAGTTCCCCCAATGTGAAATGTGCGCATTGTGAGCTGGGTCCCTGGCTGACCTATTGACTCTGCTGCAATTATTCCTACAGCCTCTCCGATATCAACAACTTTTTTCGTTGCCAAGTTCCTTCCGTAGCACTTTACACATACACCGTGGACAGACTCGCAGGTAAGAACAGTCCTGACCTTTACATTCTTCAGGCCGCTGTTTTCAATCCTGCGTGCAATATCCTCGGTAATCTCCTGATTGGCCTCAATTATGATCTTCTTGGTCCGCGGATCGCGCACTCTGTCCACTGCATAACGCCCGACGATCCTGTCATAGAGAGATTCAATGATGTTGTCCTCCTCCATGAGGGCACTCGTCTCGATACCGTTGATGGTCCCGCAGTCTTCCTCTGTGATCACTACGTCCTGGGCAATATCGACAAGACGCCTCGTGAGGTAGCCTGCGTCTGCAGTTTTGAGCGCTGTATCAGCAAGCCCCTTCCGAGCACCGTGGGTCGAGTTGAAATACTCAAGAACCGTAAGCCCTTCCTTGAAGTTTGAAGTAATTGGAAGCTCGATGATTTCTCCTGAGGGCTTTGCCATCAATCCCCTCATACCGGCAAGCTGTCTGATCTGGGTTTTTGAGCCCCTCGCACCAGAATGAGCCATCATGTACACAGGATTGAATCCATTTCTATCCTTCTTCAGGTTTTCCATCATGACTTCCGCAATTTTATCATTCACTGCTGTCCAGATATCGATGATTTTGTTGTATCGTTCCTCATTCGTAATGAGACCATTTCTGTACTGATCGTATACCTCTGCAACCTCCTTTTCCGCTCGTTCAATGAGAATCTTCTTCTCCCTCGGAATTTTGATGTCCTCCATTCCAATGGTAATTCCAAAACGTGTTGCGGCCTCGAAACCTATCTCCTTCAGTGCATCGAGCATCTTTGCGGTCACCGCCGAACCATTTTTATCGTAGCAGTTGCTCACAAGAGTATTGAGCTCCTTTTCACCGAGGGTGTAATTCAAGAAATCTATCTCCGGTGGAAGAATTGAGTTGAACACCACTCTTCCCACAGTTGTTTCTAACCTATCTCCATTGTGTCGGAGCAGGATTCTGTCCTGGTAGTCCACAGCCTTGTTTTCAAGGGCAATCAGCACTTCATCCATGGATCCAAAGAACTTCACGTGCTTTGTATCTTTGATCGGATCTTCCTTGGTGAGAAAATAAATACCAAGAACCATATCCTGCGTGGGCATTACAATGGGCAGCCCGTTTGCAGGGTTGAGGAGGTTCTTCGATGAGAGCATCAGTGTCCATGATTCTATCTGTGCCTCTAGGGACAGTGGTACATGAACTGCCATCTGATCTCCATCGAAGTCGGCATTAAAGGCATGACACACGAGCGGATGAAGACGTATCGCCTTACCCTCAACCAGTACAGGTTCAAATGCCTGGATTCCAACTCTGTGCAGTGTGGGAGCCCTGTTCAGGAGCACGGGATGCTCGGCCACTACCTCTTCAAGCACAGACCACACCTCAGGAGCCCTGGTCTCCACCATTGTCTTTGCTCTTTTTATGTTGTAAACGATTCCCTTGTCTACAAGCTTTTTCATGATAAAGGGTTTGAATAGCTCCATCGCCATCAGGCTGGGAAGGCCGCACTGGTGCAGATTCAAGGTCGGGCCTACCACGATTACAGACCTCCCAGAGTAATCAACCCTTTTTCCGAGCAGGTTCTGCCTGAACCTTCCCTGCTTTCCCTTGAGCATGTCAGCGAGGGATTTCAACGGCCTGTTGCCAGGACCGCGCACTACTCTCTTCTTCCTGCTGTTGTCAAAAAGTGCGTCAATGGCCTCCTGGAGCATTCTCTTTTCATTCCGCACAATTATTTCAGGTGCATTCAGGGCGATCAGCCTCTTCAATCTGTTGTTTCTATTTATAACCCTCCTATACAGATCATTAAGGTCGGAAGTAGCAAACCTCCCTCCATCAAGCTGAACCATAGGACGAAGCTCGGGGGGAATCACGGGGATGGCATCCAGAATCATCCATTCAGGTCTGTTCCCCGAGTCCCTGAAATCCTCCACGATTTCCAGTCTCTTTAATAACCTTTTGTCGGTCTTGACACCCTTTTCCATCATCTTCTCTCGGAGCTCTGCTGACAGAACGTCCAGATCAAGGTTTGCAAGGAGAGTCTTGATGGCATCAGCACCTATTCCTGCCGTAAAGCTCATCCCATAACGTTCTCTGTACTCGCCGTACTCCTCCTCAGTGAGGAGCTGCATCTTTTTCAGATCTGTGTCACCGGGGTCTATCACAATGTATTTTTCAAAGTAGAGAACGCTTCTCAGTTCGGTCATTGATAGATCCAGGAGCAGACCCATTCTAGAAGGCACACTCCTGTAAAACCAGATGTGAGAGACCGGAGCTGCGAGCTCTATATGTCCCATTCGCTCACGTCTTACCTTGAAATGTGTAACCTCCACGCCGCAGCGGTCACACACCACACCTTTATATCGTATGCTTTTAAACTTGCCACAGTAACATTCATACTCTTTTGTGGTACCGAATATTCTTTCACAGAACAGGCCGTCTCTCTCCGGACGCAGGGTTCTGTAATTGATCGTCTCCGGCTTCTTCACCTCTCCGTAGGACCATCGTCTGATCAGCTCAGGAGAAGCGAGCTTTATTTTGATTTTTGCAAATTCACTTAAATTTCTCATGAATTTACCTCTTTATTGGTGTATATATCATCCGTCCGAGAGGTTCAATCCCGGACGTAACACTACTCATGTGCTGGAATCAAGAATCTTCACATTCCTGTTTGTAATGATCTCTTCATCTTTCTCAGTCAAGGGGATTTGTTCGTCTTTATCATCGTATACAGTGATGTCAAGCCCAAGGCCTCGCAATTCCTGCACAAGCACATTAAAAGATTCAGGAATTCCGGACATGGCAACATTCTCACCCTTTACAATAGCCTCATAAATCTTTGCCCTGCCTGTCATGTCATCGGATTTCACAGTGAGCAGCTCCTGCAGGTTGTTTGCAGAGCCGTAGGCCTCCAGCGCCCACACCTCCATTTCACCGAGTCTCTGCCCGCCGAACTGAGCCTTACCACCAAGCGGTTGCTGTGTAACCAGCGAGTACGGACCTGTGGAGCGAGCATGGATCTTATCATCCACAAGGTGTGCGAGCTTCATCATATAGATGATACCAACGGTCACTTCACTTCTGAAGGGCTCACCTGTAAAGCCGTCGAAGAGTACCGTTTTTCCGCCTTCTGTCAGCCCTGCATTTCTCATCAGTTCGGCAATCTGCTCACCATTCGCACTCTCAAAAACCGGGGTGCTGATGTACATACCAAGCTTTTTTGCGGCCCAACCGAGACT
>Ga0209636_10002507_pt1 | contig 18711 bp, 7 predicted proteins | sample DeeMarSWOR152_54_FD_187464 | JGI IMG/M metagenome (GOLD analysis project Ga0209636, IMG submission 187464) | Marine sediment microbial communities from White Oak River estuary, North Carolina - WOR-1-52-54 (SPAdes) (version 2) | ecosystem: Environmental > Aquatic > Marine > Intertidal zone >... | reverse complement strand
TCTATTGCTATGTCGTGAGCCTGGTCAGTCCCACTTACACCATAATCGTATCTTCTCACCCAGACCTGATTACCGCTGGAGTCATATTTTATGGTGGCATAGTCCTGGTATGTTTCGGTGCTGTCACTGTAACCTGTCACATAGACAAAGCTGAAGTCGTCTAAGGCTATAGCGTCTGCATAATCTGAACCGTTTGCCGGTCCGTTGTATCTTCGCACCCAGGCAGTATCCCCGTTGGGATAGTATCTGATGGTAGCATAGTCCGTAGAGGTCCCACTGCCGATACTGCGGCCGGTAACGTAGGCATTGCCGATACTATCGACTGCCATGGCCAAAGCGGTGTCCCAGCTGTCCCCTGGACCTTTGTATCTTCTCAACCATAGAGTATCTCCGTTGGGTGCATACTTAATTGTAACATAATCATCTTGGCCTGTCGTATCGTAACTTTTTCCAGTCACGTAGACATTAGATAAGCCATCCAGGGATATGGCTGAACCGTAATCGTTAACGTTTCCCGGGCCGTTGTATCTCCTCACCCAGACGGTGTCACCGTTGGGATAGTATTTTATAGTAGCATAGTCCCCCCATGTCCCGCTGCCCCGACTGGATCCAGTTACATAGATGTAGCCAGAATCGCTGACGGCTATGGCATAAGCAGCGTCGTACGTATCTCCCGGTCCATTGTATCTTCTTAGCCAGGCAGTATCTCCATTGGGTGTATACTTGATGGTAACATAGTCGTCATCTGATCCAATGCTATAACTACTTCCTGTCACATAGACATTGTAAGAAGCATCAATGGCCAATGCAAACGCCTGATCAGTATGATCTCCAGGTCCACTGTAAGTTCTTACCCAGGCAGTATCTCCATTAGGCAGATATTTGATGGTGGCCAAGTCCGCATTCACCCCTGTGCCCCTACAATGTCCGGTCACGTAGATGCGCCCGGAGTCATCCACCGCCATGGCCACGGGCCAATCGTCCTCGCTTGCCGGGCCGTCGTATCTTCTCACCCAGTCTGTATCGACGCTCTGGGCAAACGCCGGCATGCTCATGAAAACCAAAACCGCTAAAACCAACAGGTTTTTACCCATTTCTTTTACCCCTGAATGATAAGGTTGAAAAGAGATTTCATGTTACCATTTGTCGTCTAAGATAGCATAAGCAAGGGGCGATGTCAAGATGAATTATCTAGAGTCCCATTTTTCAACCAAGCGAACAAAGAACTGGAGAGGCGTCCGGAATCAGTTCTGCGGCTGTTCTCAAAAAGTTCGAAAATCGTCCAGTTGGGGACGTAAGAAATTTGCACTAAAACAAGAAGGGCAGGCGAGGACAACTGCCCGTCTTGCTTTTGCAAGGCTGGAATCCTTTATTTGAGCAGCAACATCTTCTTTGCTTCAGCAAAGTCTCCCGCCTGAATCCGGTAGAAGTAAACCCCACTGGTCGCGTCTTGGCCTTGGTCGTCTTTTCCATCCCATGTCACTGACTTGTGGCCTGCGCTTTGATACTCGTCCACTAAGACTCTCACTTTTTGCCCAAGGATGTTATAGACTGTGAGGGTTACACGACAATCAGTTGAAAGAGCATATTCTATGTTGCATGCATGATTGAAGGGATTGGGATAGTTTTGTCGCAGAACGAAATGTTCCGGAAGAACTGAACCGTTGTCATCTTCAGCATTGTCACTACACCTCCGCGTAACAAGCGTGAGGTGTTGAATATCTATGAGCGACGGAGTGCCGCTATCCGTAACGCGAATTGTGAAATGAGACGTATCCAGGCATGTCGCCTGACCGGAGATGACACCGGTCTGGCCTTCCAGTGTAATGCTATCCGGGAGGCTCCCGGCGGTTAGATCCCAGGAGTATGGCGGGATTCCGCCTTCTACCTCAATAGCTTGGTTATAGTATTGTTCCAGGCACGCGTTAGGGATTGTCAGGGTCGTGATTTCGACCACAGGTTCGGGCTCCTCGACGACTACAACCCGGATGTCGAAATTGTGGCCCTCAGGATCGAAGTCGTGGAAAAGGACCCACTCGCCGTTGTGCATCAGGCTGCTGCGCATAGGCAGACTGTCCACCGGTACGCCGGCGTGCAAATCCACACGATCTCCCGGCTGCAGGTTTACAGCCGTGAATCCAACGTGGAAATCTTCCCCTTCTGAGAACTGTAGTCCCAGTTCGGACACGTCAACCCAGGTCCAACGTCCTATGTTGGCAGGATTCAGCTGGACATCAATTGAGTCTATTTTAGCTGATGGAAACGTCCCATCACTGTCCCAGACGTAGATTCGACAGGTCGGTGCCCCATTCCATGGATTGGCCAGCATTAAAACTGCTGATAGCGAGCAGGACTTATGGGCGGTGAATCGGGTGTTGAAGAGATCCGTGCCATCGCTGTTCGGAAGGCAGACGCTGGAGCCTCCCCACTCGTTATCATATTGTATCATCCGCGAGTTTGATTTTTTCTGTATTCTCAATGTTGGATCGCCCAATAGTGTCAATCCGTAATAGTAACATTCTTCCCACCACCAAAAACCGCCTGCCGCCTGAGCCAGGAACCAGATAATATATGCGTCGCCAATCGGCTTTTGATAGCCCAGGGACGGATAAAAATCGTGACAGTATATCATGGCCCCCAAAGTTGTGTTTCCAATAGCCGCTAAGCCATAACTCGGACTGAAAATATACCATCCAGCCATATAATCGGAAGCAGTATACCTGGCATTGGAGCAGGCACACAGGATGTAGAAATAGGCACTGGGATCGACGGCAGGTATTTCCCAGCTATAAGTAAAACTCCACTGGCCGGCGGGATTAGTAAAGCCGTGGTGAACTGGGTTGGAATGAGCCCACAATTGAATTAATTCGTGAGGCTCGGTCAGAGTGTTTTCGTAGTCGGCATCCCAGGTTGTCCATGGATCACTTACGGCCGTACATCCCCCAATGAATTCAGACTGGAGGATATTCAAATGGTAAGTCAAGAAAATACAGTCATCATCGAGATAAGCCAGCCCCCGATGCGCCAACGGCGCCAGGCGACTCCGGTATAAGTGATTCTTGCGAAAGTAATTCTCGAGCAGTTCAATTTCGGACAAACCGCTTGCAATCAATGGCGAAGCGGTCAGTCGTCCGATCCAAATCTCAGGAGCCCTATCGCCGGTGTGAAAATCGTGCAGACCGTCAGCGTCCGTATCTTGAAACACACCGTTCATATCCATATAGAAGAAATCACAGGGGAACTCAAGGTGAAAAGGATAAGGCGGATCATAACAACCGTCCATCTCATACCAGGCGATCGGCAGATCGCCGACAAAGATGGCACCTTTCAGCCCCTCCGCGTACAGAAGCTGTAATAAACCGCGCATCTCTTCTGGAATTCCACCCGATACGGTATAGATGTCAACGCTGAAGCCCTCACCGGCCAGATCAAGCGCATGAAGTTCGAGACTGGCCTGGAGAGGTTCCCACAGGTCAGCATTCACCATGACGGCTACGGGGAAACTACTCCGAACGGAGCCCAGCGGATATTCGGAGTGTACATGCTCGTATTGAAGCGGCTCCGGGGCATCCAGGCCCGCTTTCCACTCATTGTAAGTAAAACGTTCTCTTGCCTCAAGGTCAATCCACCGAATCAGATCGTGGTCATTTGGGCTGAAAACCTCTAAACCGCACGACGCTCCCGAGGAGGTGCCCGCATTTGAAACCGGGACAGCGTTCTCGGTGCCCAGAGTGGTTTTAGGGGCGATACTCACCCAGAGCAATATATGGATAACAACAGTCACCATACGCACCCAGCCCCCCCGGTTTGTCCGGGACTGAGGAAGGAGCCAAAAATGGCCCCGTAGTCGATGTATCCCAGATTTCCCGTATGAGAGTCTCAAAAACACAATTTATCCCTTTCAACATCTGAATAGTTCAGAAATCTCTTCTAATTGTCAAGAGTCCACTCGTTTCCCCGAGTGATCGCTTCTATGAGCACAAAAACCGCGGCCTTTTGCCATCGTCAGTCTTCCTGCTCTTGACGAACATAGTATCCAAGGAAATAGGTGAAGATAAGAACAGGGATCAGACTTGAAATCGATTATACCATCCTGGGCAACAGAAACATATGACGACAGCATCAACCAGACAACCAGCGTCACCCCCTGCCCTCTTGCTACCGAACCTGTTGGCCTTCATCCTTTACTCCATTTGAATAGGATCAGAAAGCATGCACTTTTAGATACCACAATCCTCTTCTTGTTTACGTGTTTTGGATCTCCGAGGTTTCGAACCAGTAGAGAAACGCATGCCAAGATAGAAGCAAACGATTACGAATGTGCGGATTGGGGAATGGTGTATCCCACCTCTGCTTCCATTTTCTTTGATTAAATTAGGTTTACACCGAGGGCAGTACTGACAGGGCATCGGGCATCGTTACTTCCAAGTTTGCCAAAAAAGTTCGAAAATCGTCCAGTTGGGGACGCCAATTTGAACGGGTAAGCCCTTTGGCGAATATGTCGAAGGGCTTTCTGTATGTGGGATAAAGAGTTGTTTCACTTAAGGTGTGCTTTGAGGCTGCAAACTTTGAGATTTTTATCTTTTCTCAAGGTTTTGCTCTAACACATAGAGAATGAGGGCGCTTAGAAGGTTCGAGGATCCGTGCTAAGTAGAATCGCAAAAGCTTCGATTTCGCTTACACATGAGGCTAAATCCAATCTAAAAAAAACGGACTCGAGTCAGATAGATTCTTGAAGAAATCGCCTGACATATCGAATAACCAGACTGCCTGGCCAACAGTTGCAAGTCCAGATAAATGTCGTGCCTGGGAAAAAAACTGAGCCTTGGTTTATTGATCTAAGGTTCGAATGAGGTTGGAAGTGTGGATTTTTCTTTTCCATACAGTCCGAACTTCAACATTCTTTCTCTTAAGGTGTTTCTGCTCACGCCTAACAGAGCTGCCGCCTTTACCTGATTACCACGGCAATATTCAAGGGCCATGGATATCAAAGCCCTCTCCAATGAGTCTATCAGCCGATGGTGAACTTTTCCTTTCAGATCCTGAAATAGCTTACTTTTGATTGGATCTAAAGTTTGCATAAGTAAGTGAGAATAATCATCTTTACCCTTTTGAAAATCCAGCTGAGCTTTCAGCCTATCTTCGTACAATATTGGCAGATTTTCAGGCAGAATTTGGCCACCCTTGCACATTACTACACCGCTGTAGATGTTGTTTTCAAGTTCCCTGACATTGCCTGGCCAAGAATAGCTCATCAATAGCTTCATCGCACCAGGTGAAATATCCGCGATTGTCTTATGACTTTCCTGACAATATTTATTCAAAAAATATCTTGCCAAAAGCGGAATATCTGAGCTCCTCTCCCTTAGTGCGGGCACAGAGATTGATATCACTCTTAGATTGTAGAAGAGTTCCTGCATGAATTTGTCCTCGTTCACGCTTTTTGACAAATCTTCTGGGGAAGCAGCTATTATCCTGACATCCACTCTTACAGTTTTGTTTCCTGCCGCTCTAATCTCTTTCCTTTTCAGAGCTGTGAGCAGTTTGTTCTGGGTGGATAGGCTCATACGCCCGATGTCATTCAGAAAAATGGTTCCACCACTGCAGAGGTGAAACTTGCCCGAGACTTCTTGAGGGATTCCCTTTTCAGTCCTTTTGTCGTGCCCGAAAAGCTCCTCTTCTAACATTTCGGGTGAAGGATAGGAACAATTGACCACAAGAAACGGTTTGTCCTTTCTTCTGCTGCTTCGGTGGATTATCTTAGCAATCAGTTCCTTACCGCTTCCACTTTCGCCAGTAAGGAGGAGTGGGGCGTCCGAAGATGCAGCTTGTCCAATTATTTTTCCAATTTCCAGAATCGCCGAGCTTCTGCCCACTAATTCCTCTGTTTCTTGAGAGCGATAAGGCTCAGTTTGGAGAGATGATGAAGCCTGAGATTGGGCATCTTTTGCCAAAAGCTTGTCTACTAATCTTCCAAGCTCCTCCAGACTGAAAGGCTTGGGTAAGTATTCATAGGCTCCTTCCTTCATTGCTTCCACGGCTACTCCAGCGGAAACGTTCCCTGTGATTATCACAACGGGAACCTGAAAATCCCTTTTCTTTAAATCCTTAAGGATATCCATTCCGTAAACATCGGGAAGTTTCAAATCGAGAAGTATCAAATCTGGCTCTGTCTTCGAAACTACCTCTGGGACCTTCTCTCCTTCCAACATGGTGTAGACTTCATACTCGGGCCCATCGAAGTATTGCTCAATCACATCTCCGATATTGGGATCGTCATCAACTACTAATATCTTTCTCATGCGATTGAATCAAGTTTTAAGGGTAAGCATTCCATAAGATAAACCTTGTAAATTCAAAGACGTCCTCAAGTGCACTTTGAGTATCTTGTTAAATCTTCTCTTTATCTTTGTCGACACGAAATCGTCTTAGCTTTATGTGGAGGCGATCACAAGCCTGTGAGAGTTTGAATGGCGCTATTAGGAGGCAGTATGCCAAGCGAATTTCAACGGAGAGGGTGCTTTGATATGGGTGGCATCCGATAACCTGTTGGATTAATCCCACATTTTTGGACAAAAAAAGAGCCCTGTTCAAAGTGAAAGTCACCTGGTCAAATTTCCCGCACAGGTCTAATCAGTTAGCCCGTAAAAAGTTACGTCCTCCCTGTAACTTTCTTTACCAAACGGCAGAAATGTTGCTTAAATCTGAGGCAGAAACATGAACGCATAAAGAAAGGAGGTTAGTGATGCCAAAAAGATTAAGAAACAATCATGGTTCTGCTTTGCTTATGGCGGTTTTGGTCATGCTGATGTTGACCCTGATCTTCGCCGCCGCCGTCAATACCTCAATCACTGACATTGATATCGCAAGAAACGCGAAAGACAGAACCTCTGCATTTTACATTGCAGAAGCAGGTCTGGAGTTTGCCTTAGGAGTCTTGAGAGATACTCCCAGTGAGTTGGACAATGATACTCTGGTAAGTCTGACTGATGCCTCATACGCCCTAGGCAACGGAAGCTTCAGTTTGGAGGTCGATGGGGCAACTCCTTATTGGGCAGTTACCTCCCACGGTTCTTCGTCGGGCGGTAAGGCTAGTGTAGAGGTGGCCATAAAAAGACGCAGAAATGCTTACAACGTATGGAATAACGTCGTCTGCGGCGGAACCGGAAGAAATAAGCAACTCATGAACGGAAACGCATCTCTACATGGATCTGTTCACATCTGCGGGGACAGCCTGACGCAGCTTGACCCCGCGTTCACGATTTCCGGGAGTGGCGGAATATTCAACAACTATTCAGGAATGGAAGCCGCTCTCTCCTCCCGCCTTCCTGCGTTAGATACCATCACCTTCAACGGAGAGGTGGTCAGAACACTGAATGCGGAGTTAAGGGCCGAACGTGGGCGGATCGACCTCGATGGGACTGGCACCGTAGGTAATCCCGACGCACCGGGAGGTTCTCCTCCGGTGAAAGAGACAATGGACGGGTGTTACGTCGAAGACGGCTTTGGAGGCAACTCAGGAGAGGGGAATGTCTTTTCGGACAACGGGACCACAGAAGGTTACGACCTGGAGGTCGAATTGGACTTTCCTGACCTGAACGACCCGTACACAGACCCTAACACCGGGATCATGTATGCAACTTATCTGTCCTATCTGCGGAACAATGCCCTGGTAATAAGTGGGGATTTGACCCTCATGCCCGGGGTGAGCTTGTCTCCGATGTCTAATGGCTTCGGGAGTATCTCGATGGACGCCAATGGAAATCTCCAAATAAGCGGGATCGTTTATGTCACCGGAAAGATCACCGTTCAAGAAGACATCGCGGGAGACAACGATGGTCTACCTCTCCTTTTCGACGGGAAAGGGACCTTGGTATCACAAGGCAATACTCTCATAGATACTGACATTTTATCTAAGGGCACCTTTCCCACTGACGATGTGCTGGGATTTATATCGGCTCAGGATCTGCAAATCAGCCGTAGCGGGGGCGAAACCCATTTGAATGTCATGGGCGCCTTTTTTGCCCAGGGGCAGATCACCAATTATAAGCAAAATCAAGTTGCCGGAGCGTTGGTCGCCAACTACATGGAGATATACAACGTGCCGGATTTGTTTCACGTTCCTTCAATCGCCGAGAACCTGCCTCCCGGCATGCCCGGACATGAAGTAAGTGCCTATACCTACGAAATGGTTAACGGAACCTGGCGTGAACTGTGGTGAAAAGCTGAGCAGAATGAAGATAAAGCTCCCTCGCCCAATGACCTTGGTCCACCTATCACTAACCTCCTTGGCCTTGGTGCGAGGGAGCCTTGTTTTACTGTCCATACGAGCTAAGATAAGCGCTCTCCTGGACTCTGCGTTTGTTTGCCTGGATCGTGAATATCAGGGGGGAATTCTAGATAGCTTGGCTCTCTTCCCGGCTCCCACTGTTGTTGCACTCCTATCCTTTCCGTCCTGGGTTAGAGAGAGCTTGGCTTTTCCTATTTTCAAAATTGCTGAGCCACTTCACTCTAAGTCGATTGTCTTCCAACGAGTTCCGCTCACGCATGGATAGTGTGAACGGATGGGAAAGTAAAAGGTCACTAAAATTTGGGGAGAGTGATATGGAGTGCATGTTTAACCTGTTGCTCCACAAAAGATTATACTGTACGGTGGGAAGCAGAGGATAGGTACACCTAGAAGTGAGCTGACATCATTCATAGACTAATAGCGATGAGACCTCAAGTATCGGTTCTTCTGCTGTTCTCAAAGAAGTTCGAAAAGCGTCCAGTTGGGGACAATTATTTCCCTTCTCAAACTGATATTGGTTCTGCCTACTTGCCCGACACAAGTATTCCTTTGGGCTCGATCAAAAAAGATGATAGGTGAGAGAAATAAGGGATACAGGGTTTATACGTCGAAATCTGTGTAACAAGTTCTTGAATGCTTTCAAACTGGGTTGACGGTTGATATTCGGAAACAAAAAAAGTTCTAAATTCGTCTTGTAGCTCCCGTGCTCCTGACACTATTCATGTGACAGGAGCGCATGGCAGCTGTCCTACGAGCTAAACTTCTTCGGAACCTTTAGCAGGTTGGTCATTACTCTCGAACCACTTCACTTTTCGGCTCGACTGTATGTGCTTCCGGAACTTCAATATGTCTTTTTTGGCTGGAGAGATATGTATATAGTGCAGGTATGATAAACAGTGTCAAACCAAGAGAAAACAGGAGCCCACCTATAATCACGATTCCTATTGACTGCCGACTCTTGGCCGCCGCGCCCAGCGCCAGCGCGATGGGCAGGACACCGAAAGCCGTGGCCAGACTGGTCATCAGAATCGGTCGGAAGCGCTGCGAAGCTGCGTCGATTACCGCTTCCCTAATGGATAATCCTTTGGCTCTGCGTTGATTGGCGAACTCCACGATCAGGATGCCGTTCTTGGTCACGATGCCCACCAAAGCGATAATGCCTATCTGGCTGAAGATGTTCAGCGTCTGCCCGAATAGCCACAGCGACAGAACGGCGCCGGCCAGCGCCAAAGGCACGGTAAACATGATGATCAGAGGATCACGAAAGCTTTCAAACTGCGCCGACAGAATTAGATATACCAGGATCAATGCCAGCAGGAATGCAAAGACCAGAGTGTGCGAGCTTTCCGCGTATTCCTTGGCCGTCCCGGCCAGGCTGGTCGAAAACGATTCGTCCAGCGTGCCGGAAGCGATTTTGTCCATCTCCCTGATCCCGTCGCCCAGAGTAAAGCCCTTGGCCGTGGAAGCCGACACCGTCGCAGACACGTACCGGTTGTAATGGTAGACCTGGGGCGGGTTGCTGCGATAGGAGAGATTGACTATGTTGTCGAGTTGAATTAACTCTCCCCGGCTGTTGCGGACATAGATGGAGCTGAGATCCAGCGGCTCATCCCGATCAGACCGGTCGGCTTGCACGATGACGTAATACTGTTTGCCGTTCATGACGAAATCCCCGTATTGTTGTCCACTGAAGAAAAGCTGCAGCGTCTGGGCGATGTCCCTGACCGTGACACCCAGCGCCCGGGCCCGTTCTCGATCGATCTCCACGGTCAATTCCGGCTTGTTGAATTTCAGATCCAAATCCCCGACCTCGAATACCGGTTCCGTCTGAACCTTATCCATGAAGCCCGGCAACACCTCTTTTAGCTTCTCCAGGGTTGGCGCCTGGATGACGTATTGCACCGGCAGGTGCCTGCCCCGGCCGCCTCCGATGGTCTGTTCCTGGGTCACATAAGTCCTGGCGAAAGTATAGCTTCTCAGTTCCCGGCTGAAGGCATCGGCAATCTCCTGCTGGCTTCGCTTCCGGGCACCCGGAGGCACCAGGCCCACCCTGACAAAACCGCTGTTGACCCCGCCCCCCAACCCGGTCAGCGAAACGATCAAATCCTTTTCCGGCAGCGTGTCGACCATGGCCAGGACCTTCTTCATATAGTCGTACATCGCGTCATACGACGTTCCCTCCGGTGCTGTGGAGCTGATCATTAACCTGCTCTTGTCCTCCATGGGCGCCAGCTCCGAGCGCAGCAGTGACCCCAATCCAAAAATTATGGCCACGCAAGCACTCATGATCGCCGGCGCCAACCATCTCCTTAAGATGAACCGGCGCAAAGCTCGGTGATAGCTCGAGACCAGTCGGTTGAACCACTTTTCGCTCAATTCAAACAGTTTGTTCTCGTGCTCGGTCTTGTGCAGAATCCGCGCGCTCATCATGGGAGTCAGCGTGAGCGACACGAATGCCGAGATCAGGACAGCGCCCGCCACCACCACCCCGAATTCCCTGAACAGCCGCCCGGTTAATCCCTGCAGAAACATGATGGGCAAGAAGACGGAGGCCAGTGTAATGGTGGTGGAGATGATAGCGAAGTAAATCTCCTTCGATCCCTCAAATCCGGCTTTCAGAGGGTTCATGCCCTTCTCGATCCTCTTGTAGATGTTCTCCAGCACCACAATGGCATCGTCTACCACGATGCCGGTGGAGAGCACGATGGCCAGCAGAGTGAGGATATTGATGGAGAAGCCGGCAACGTACATGATGAAGAAGGCGCCGATAAGCGATATGGGAATGGCCAACATGGGGATGATGGTGGTTCGCCAATGGCGTAAGAAAATGAAGATCACCAGCAATACCAGAAGGAATGCGATTAGAATGGTTTCGACCACCTCGCTGATGGCCTTCCGGATGTTGGCCGTGACATCCATGGCGACGGTGACTTTGACGTCCTCCGGCAGATCTCTCTCTATCTGCTTCAGACGAGTATAAAATGCGTCAGCGATGGCTATCTGATTCGCTCCGGATTGGGGAACCAGGACCACTGCCACCATGGGAACGCTGCCGCTGCCCAGCATGATGGAACGTTCGTTTTCCGCGGTCAGCACGGCTCGGCCCACGTCACGGAATCTAACCACCGACCCGTTCGATTCTTTGATGACAAGTTCATTGAATTCTTCGGGCGTGGACAACCGGCCGAATGTTCGGATAGACAGCTCGGTATTGTAGCCTTCGATGCGACCCGAGGGCAGCTCGACATTCTCCCGGTTTAGGGCATCTCTTACGTCCAGCGGCGTCAATCCTTGTGAGGCCAGGCGGGCCGGATCGACCAAAAGCTTTATGGCGTATCTCTTTTCGCCCCAGATTCCCACGTCGCTCACCCCGGGTATGGTCTGCAAGCGCTCCTTCAAAACGTCGTTGGTCAAGGCCGAGAGTTCCAGCAGGCTGCGCTTGTCGCTATAGACGGTCATGAACACGATCGGCCTGGCGTCCGCATCGGCTTTGGAAACCCTGGGGGGATCGACGTCCGGAGGAAGATCGCGTGCCGCTCTCGAGACGCGGTCGCGCACGTCGTTCGCCGCCGCCTCCATGTCGACGCCCAGCTCGAATTCAACCGTGATCCTGCTTCTGCCGTCACTGCTGGAAGAGGTCAGCGAGCGAATGCCCGCGATGCCGTTGATCGATTCCTCCAGCGGCTCGGTTATCTGCGATTCGATCACGTCGGCGTTGGCGCCGGTATAGCTGGTGCTGACGGTGACGATGGGAGGATCGACGTTGGGATACTCGCGCACTCCCAGATAAGTGTAGCCGATTACTCCGAACAGGACTATGAGCAGCGACAATACGATGGAGAAAACGGGACGATTGATGCAGATGGAAGGGAGGTTCATCGAAAGCTCTCTTTAGTCGGTCTGGAGGTTCTCTATCTGAACGGCCTTGTCATCCGTCAACTGAAGCAAACCCGTGACCACAAGGGTATCCTGCGGACTCAGCCCTTCGACGATCTGTACCCCGGTTTCGGTGCGGATGCCGGTTCTGACCCTAACCGAGCGGGCTTTGCCGTCGACGCAGATAAAGACCTTTTCTCCACTCATCTCGGGGATAACCGACTCTGAAGGAATCACTATGGCATTGGGCAATTGTTCGAGCGTAATATCGACCTTGGCAAAAGAACCGGGTATCAAATCTCCATGGGGATTGGGGATTTTAGCTCGCGCCTTAATGGTTCGGGTTTCTAAGTCTATCTTCGATTCCACCGCATAGACCGAGCCCTTGTATTTCTTGCCCGAATCGCCCACCTGCACCGTGATTTTTCTGCCTTGTTTTATCTGCTTCGCATACTTCTCCGGAACGGAAAATTCGACCTTTATGGGATCCACATCCTGCATGGTGGCAACCAGCATATTGCTGGTAACGTAGCTTCCTTCGCTGACATATCTCAGCCCAACCATCCCATCAAAGGGTGCGACTATTTCCGTTTTGGCAAGCTGAGACTGAATAATTTCCTTTTCGGCCTTGATCATTCCAAGGGCATTGGCTGCCTTTTCATATTCCTCCTGGCTTATTCCCTTAAGCTCAAGCAGGCGACGCATACGGGCCTCTTTGTCCGAAGCTTCCTTCTCTTCAAACTCTTTTCGTTTTAGCTGCGCTTTCAGTTCCCGATCATTGATTCTCAGCAGCACATCACCCTTCTTCACCCTGCTTCCTTCCGCGAAGGAGATGCGAGTGACTCTTCCGGAGACTTCAGGCCGCAATTCAACCTCCTCTTTGGCAAGGAGGGTTCCGGTGGTAAATATCCTGTTGTCGAGGACAGTTGGCTGGATCACCATCGCATTAACAGGTACCCTTGTTCCTGATATGCCGGATTCGCGCCTAGGAAGCGAGTTTTCTCCGCCTTTGCAAGCGCCAATCAAAAAGTATGAGAATAAAAGCAAAAATAAAAAATACCTCAGTCGTCTCACTCTTCCTTCCAGAATTTCATTACAGGTTTAATGGTCAAGATTTTTCCTTCATTTGTCTACTATAGACGGTGTTTATATGAATGCTGTTTGCCAATTGTCTTTGCTGACCCCCCTTGTCAGGGGGAAAGAGAAAAGCAAGTCCCTCTGATAAAGGGGAACCGTAGTGGGTCCTGGAATTAACCGTCTTCGATCCGCCATTCGTAATGCTTCGACAAGCTCACACGCTGGTCGTTGGTCTTCTGGTCACCGCCTTTTGTTTCCCCTCACCTTGTCCGCCTTTGGCAGGGTTCCGCTTATGGCGGATGCCTCCTCTCCAACGGATATAGGATTCCATATTCCCTTCACCTCGATGGGGGAGGGCAGGGAGAGGGTGATAGAGAAGAAATAAATTCGTTAGCCTTTGCCCTCAGCTTACCTCGTCCCACCAACGGATTGGAAAAGGATACCCCTCTCCCCCTGTGGGAGATGCATATGCATGCTTCGCAGGGTAGGCAATAGGAGTGCCTTTTGGAATCCCTTTCCGTCTATCCACATTATGCAGAGATTAGTAAGAGAAAGATATCAGGCATCAGTTCATCGAAGTTTGTCAGAAAAGTTCTAAAGTCGTCCAGTTGGGGACGCAGTTTTGCAGCATCTTTAAGTTTCACAGTTTTTCTTCATCTCGCCGAGCCGGGAACAAAGAACGGTTTGCTCAGTTTAAGCAATGGCCACCCTGGTGCCGTGTTCATCTTCGCAATGATCTGCAGGAACAAAATACCAAACAAACTGGATGGAATTTGTCGTATTAGCTATGAAATCTATCGAGCGGAGATGTTCCACTTTTGATAAGATGGCAAGGTTCGTAAACATAAGAATACAGACACTGCGAAAAACGGTGTCGCTCCTTGTGGCACCGGTATTGCTCTTTGCCCCTCTTTCTGTACCGCCGTGTCCCCAAGCACGCGTTTCACAAGATTTATGCTCTTGCTGTTGTTGTCAAGATTCGGGTCGTTCTTTGCCTAAGAATGATGGTGAAAAGAACGAGTGCTGTTGTCGGGCGGGTGAAAAGCAACAGGAAGAAAGTTTACCTGCGGTCATCGTTTTCCAGAATGACGGTAAGTCGGAACCCCCTTTTATGGCATCGGAAGTCGAAGTGATCACCAGGGATTATCATCCTCAGTTCTGTGGCTTGTACCTCCTTCCTTTTTTGCTCACAGGCAAAGACCCACCTTTATATCTGCTCCACTCTTCTTTTCTTATTTAGTCCTAAAGCAAAATTCAAAGGCAAATAATTAGTTGCTTTTTCTGTGGGGGATTTCTTATCGTTGGTAAGTTTATATAGAAAATCCCTTGGGCAATTAATTGGTTGACTCGCCAAAGGCGGGGATGAATTTTGTCTTTTTGCTTTAGGAGGTCAAATTGAGAACATTTTTATTAGGGTGCGGGCTGGCAATCTGTGTGAGCTTTCTCACCCCGATGCCGAGCCAGGCACAAGAGTTAGTCCTGGATTCTCTGATAAGAGAGGCTTTAAGGTCCAATCCGGATCTTCGGTCAGCTAAGCTTCGCTATGAAGCTTTTGAGGCTAAAGTTCCTCAGGTTGGGTCACTGCCCGATCCTGTGTTCAAAGCGGCTGTCTCAAATCTACCTGTAGACTCCTGGTCTTTGGACCAAACTCCCATGAGCGGAGTGGAGTTGATGCTGACTCAGAAAATACCCCTTCCCGGAAAGTTGGGACTTGCCAAGAAGACCACCAGAAGTTTAGCACAAAAAGTAAAGCAGGACTACGAGTCCACCAAGAACTTCATCCTGAGTGAACTTAAACAAAACTACTATCAACTTTACCTATTGCAGAAATCGATTGAGATCACGCAGGAAAACAAGTTGTTGATAGAAAATTTTGCCCGCATAGCTTCCACTAAATATTCGGTAGGAAAGGGAATTCAGCAGGACGTTCTGAAAGCTCAAGTGGAGGTCTCCAAGATGATAGATAAACTCATTTCGTTAGAGGAGATGGAACAGATCGTCCGGGCTAAGATAAACATTTTGCTTAATCGGAATCCTCAGGATTCTTTAGGGCAAGCTTCAGATTTGACTTTCCGTGAATTTAATTATTCCGAGGAAGAGTTGCAAAGCTTAGCGGTGGAAGCTAATCCTAATTTAAAGGCAAGGGGGTTCTTGGTGAATGCATCTGTTTCAGCTTACGATTTGGCTCGCCGGGAGTATTGGCCCGATTTCACCTTGTCCGCCAGCTACCGGATCAGAGACGAGGTAAGGATGGACCCGGTCAGAGGAGAGGATTTCTTCTCCGCTTCCGCGGCTATAAATATTCCACTTTACTTTTGGTCCAAACAGAAAAAGAAGGTGCAGGAGAAAGCTTTAGATTTAGAATCCTCCCGTCAAAAGTATGAGGATGTTAAAAACAATGTCAAGTTCGGAGTGTCGAAATTATTTTATTCTATGGGCAAGTTCAGAAAGGAAATAGAACTTTACCAGACGGCTATCTTGCCTCAGGCTCGACAGTCACTTGAGTCTGCTAAATCGGGTTATCAGGTGGATAAGGTAGATTTTCTAACATTGCTTTTCAATCAGGTAACCCTTTTCAATTATGAGATAGCCTATCATCAAGCTTTAAGTTCCTATTTCAAAACCATCGCCAAGCTTGAGGAGATGGTGGGGAAATCATTGTAGTAGGAAAGGAGAGTGCTTTATGCCAGAGAAAAAATCAAAATTATTGGCCATTGTCTTGTTTATGGCTGTTGCTTTGGCAATTGGTCTTGCCGGGGGCTTGTTTATAGGGAAAAAATCCTCGGGTCCAAAGGACTTGGTCCCAAGTGGAGAGGCTTCTGCCAAACAGCTTTACTCTTGTGGTATGCACCCAGATATAATTCAAGAGGGACCGGGGAACTGTCCCATCTGCGGAATGAAGTTGACTCCCATTAAAAGCGCCTCCGCTGGTCCAAGTAAACCCGAAGGAGAACGAAAGATAAAATATTGGCGAGCGTCCATGGATCCAACCTACATCTCCGACAAGCCGGGCAAATCTCCCATGGGAATGGATTTGATACCTGTTTACGAAGATGAGATCAAGGAAGGAGCAATTTCCATCGATCCCATAACGGTTCAAAATATGGGCTTACGGACAGCCTTAGTCCAAACTGGGCGGTTGACCAAAACGATCCGAACAGTAGGACATATTGATTACGATGAAAAGAAACTTTACATCATTAATACCAAGGTCACCGGCTGGATTGAAAAACTTCATGTCAACACTACCGGAGAGATGGTGAAGAAAGGGCAACCACTTTTGGAAATATATTCACCGGAGTTGGTCAGCACTCAGGAGGAATATTTAACCTCCTTGAAGAGCTATCAGGAACTTAAAGATAGCCCCTACCAGGAGGCCCGCAAAGGAGCTTTGGAACTTTTGAATTCCACGCGGAAGCGACTGGAATTATGGGACATCGACAAAGACCAGATCGAGAATTTGGAACAGAATGGAGAGATAAAGAAGACCATGACCCTTTATTCACCTACCACCGGAGTGGTGCTTCACAAGAACGCTGTCGAGGGAGCCTATGTCAAGGCGGGATCAGACCTTTTCAGGATTGCGGACCTGTCCGCAGTTTGGGTCTTAGCCCATATCTATGAATATGAGCTTCCCTATGTGAAACTGGGACAAAAAGCACAGATAAGCCTGCCTTATCTTCCCGGAGAATCCTTTGAGGGAAAGCTGACCTATATCTATCCCTATCTCGATCAGAAGACCAGGGATCTGAAGGTGCGTCTGGAGTTCCTCAATCCCGGATACAGACTCAAACCTGAGATGTATGCCAATGTCGTGATTGAATCTAAGTTAGCTGGTGAGAGAATCTTGATCCCCGAGGAAGCTGTAATTCGCTCGGGCAAAAGGGAGATAGTTTTCGTTGATTTGGGCGAGGGGAAATATGCTCCCCGAGAGATCGCCTCCGGGGTGAGTGGTGAGGGAGGAATGGTAGAGGTCAAAAATGGGCTTTTGCTCGGTGAAACCATTGTGGTGTCTGGCCAGTTTATGTTAGATAGCGAGAGCAAAACTCAAGAGGCCATTCAAAAGATGATTAAAGCCAAGATGGATATCTCACCGGAGACCGAGATGCACATGCATCCTGTTTCAGAAACAATGAAAGAGACAGAGCCTCATGAGCACGTCCACAAAGAGGTCAAGAACCTAAATCTCACTCCAGAGAAGAAAGCTAGCTATGCAGAGGAGGTCTACACCTGCCCCATGGAGGAACACAGCCATATCCTTCAAGTGGGACCGGGCAAATGCCCGGAGTGTGAGATGGATCTGGTTCCCATCACCGAAACGGGCAGAGATGTTTATACCTGCCCTATGGAGGAGCATCACCATATCCTTTCCAACCAGCCAGGAAAGTGTCCGGAGTGCGGTATGAACCTAACGAAATTGAAACCTAAGGATCAGGACGCCGGGAAAAAGAGGAGCAAATAGAAATGATTGCAAAAATCATCGAATATTCCATCAAAAACAAGTACATCATCTTCCTTTTAGTCCTGTTCGTTTTTCTGGGTGGAGTGTATGCCATGCAAAAGATGGCTTTGGATGCCATTCCCGACCTTTCGGACGTGCAGGTGATCATCGTGACGGAATATCCGGGTCAAGCTCCGCAGGTGGTGGAGGACCAAATCACTTATCCTCTGACCACCGCCATGCTTTCGGTTCCTTATGCTAAGGTGGTGAGAGGATATTCGTTTTTCGGGTTCTCGCTGGTTTATATCATTTTTGAGGATGGAACCGATCTCTACTGGGCTCGCTCCCGGGTCCTGGAGTATCTAAGCTTCGTGTCGGGACGCTTACCTAGGGGAGTCACTCCCCAGTTGGGACCGGACGCCACCGGACTTGGCTGGGTGTATGAGTATGTTCTGGAAGATGAGAGCGGCGAATATGATCTCTCCGATTTGAGGAGCATCCAGGATTGGTATCTGAAATATGAACTGACCGCCGTCCCCGGTGTGGCTGAAGTGGCATCCATCGGAGGATATGTAAAGCAATATCAGGTTGAGGTTGATCCAAACAAACTCTTGGCCTACCGCATTCCCATTTCCAAAGTTAAGACCGCCATCCAGAGATCAAACAGCGATGTGGGGGGGCGACTGGTGGAAATGTCGGAAACTGAGTTCATGGTCCGGGGGCTGGGTTACATCAAATCCATCCAAGACATTGAAGACATCCCTCTGGGTGCAAGTCAGGAGGGCACACCGGTTTTCTTAAAGAATGTGGCACAGGTAAACCTTGGGCCTGAGCTACGGAGGGGAATCGCAGAAAAGGATGGTGAAGGTGAGGTGGTGGGTGGGATAATTGTGATGCGTTGGGGGGAGAACGCTTTGGAGGTGATCAAGAATGTAAAGAAAAAGATAGAGGAACTAAAGCCAGGACTTCCTCAGGGCGTGAAGATCAAAGCGGTCTATGATCGTTCCGGGCTTATCTATCGTGCCAT
>Ga0209636_10002506_pt1 | contig 18715 bp, 19 predicted proteins | sample DeeMarSWOR152_54_FD_187464 | JGI IMG/M metagenome (GOLD analysis project Ga0209636, IMG submission 187464) | Marine sediment microbial communities from White Oak River estuary, North Carolina - WOR-1-52-54 (SPAdes) (version 2) | ecosystem: Environmental > Aquatic > Marine > Intertidal zone >... | reverse complement strand
CCAACGTGATACCAGATGTGTGGGTTCAAATCTACAATCACGTGAAGAAAGGAGAACTGCAAAAAGCCCGCGAACTCCAGTATAAAATACAAAAAATGGCGCGAATCATCGCTGGAAGCGGAGCTGTAGGCACAAAAGCGAGCCTAAACATGATAAAGGTTAAGGTTGGACCGGTTCGAAAGCCATTGAGCGTTGGTGGCGAATTAACATACGAGGCGAGGGAAGAGCTGCGAATCGAATTGGAGAAAATAGGAAAGATAAAACCAAAATCGATAGCCTTTGAGATAGGAGAAAAACCATTGGAAGAACGCTTCAGAACCATCGACATAACGCCAGAAACCATACGAGACTTCAAACTGCGAGTGGGTGAAGCTTTAACGGGACAAGGCGCAGAAGTAGCCCACATAGATCTTCTCATCGGAAAAAAAGATGGTCCATTAGGTGAGGCCTTTGCAAACGCTAAATCCGCACCTGCACCTGGACATGAACCATTGCTGGCAATTTTGGAGCCCAACCTTGCAGTTAAGCCAGTAACCTTGATCGTTCCAACAGTTACTATTAGGAGCATGCGTCAAGCAAGCATGGTTTATGGTCCAGCCCAAACTGCGGTAGCGAAGGCAGTAATCGACAGCGTTGCGGATGGAATAATCCCGAAAGAAGCTTCTGAAGAGCTGACAATCATTGTTAACGTGTTCGTTCATCCAACAGCCGTCGACAGACAAAGGGTATACATAAACAATTACAAAGCTATGCGTCACGCCATACGCAGGGCAATAGAGGGAAGACCAACAATAGACGAGTTAATAGAAAACAAGGATAGATCAAAACATCCTTTCAAGTACACACCATAGTGATCGAGTTTGACGACTCAAAAGATAGGAGAAGGCGACTATGTTCTCTTATACCTAGGTCAGCGGAAAACATATTTGGTTAAGGTTGAAAAGGGCAAAACCTTCCACACACACAAGGGTTTTGTAGAATTCAACAACCTGATCGGAAAGGAATATGGCTCTAAATTCTTGAGCAGCTTAGGCGTGGAATTCGTAGCATTGAAACCTCTGTTACGGGATTACGTTATGAAGTCTGTGCGAAAGACCCAGATAACATATCCAAAGGACATAGCCTTAATAGTGATGTTCAGCGGAATAGGCGCTGGAAGCCGTGTTGTCGAGGCTGGAACTGGCACTGGCGCACTCACCACAGCCTTAGCCCACTACGTTAAGCCGGATGGTAAGGTCTACAGCTATGAAGTCAGAGAAGAATTCCTTAAGACTGCAGAGAAGAACTTGAAGCGTGCAGGCTTGATACACCTTGTAGAACTAAAGAATAAGGACATAACTACTGGCATAGATGAAAGGGAAATTGACGCAGTTATATTGGATTTGGCAACTCCGTGGCTTGTTGTTCCCCACGCTTGCCAAGTTCTAAAACCTTGCGGAACCCTACTCTCCTTCAGCCCAACAATAGACCAGGTTGTGAAGACGGTTGAAGCCTTGAAAGAAAACGGCTTCGTGGATATAGAAACTGTTGAGTGTTTGCTGCGTGGAATGCAGATTGCGAGAGGAAAAACCAGACCCCAAACCTTGATGACAGGGCATACCGGCTACATAACATTTGCACGAAAAACAATGAAGTCTGAAGCATAGTCTAACCTTTCTCTGGACCGCCGATGGCAAATATGCCATCAGCACGTTCAGTTTTAAGTTTTTTTCCGAAATACATTCGAACACTCTTTGGATACTGTTTGAAATTTAAACCTTTTAGAATTTCCACTGCTTTATCGTTCACAACTGGAACCCCTACAAAAAATCTTTCATTTTGTCCTACCCTTTCCATGCATCTCGTCAAAAGCTCCCTTGCAACCCGGGGATGCTCGGGGTTGCAAACCCATGGCCCTATTCTGTACCCGGTTTCGGCTTTACGGCACATTATGTAGCCAACTATCCTAGATCTTGAAGATGAAACGAGACAGAGTTCTGGATTCTCTTGTTGAAGGCTGCTTAGAACTTTAATCCTGTTTGCTCCAAAATACTTGGCGTCAAAGCTCGCAAGTTCTGTAATTCCTCTCTTTTTCAGGACGGTTATAGAATAGTTCCTCGAGGAAAGGGTTTCTTCGCATGCTCCCATGAATCTTAGGGAATCATATTCGCCTTTGAATCCGAGTTTCCGATACAATTCGGATATGTCAGGAACCGCTTCCAGCTTTATCGTTTCAACGCCACAGCTTAACAAGTAAGCCATTGACTTCTTCGTTAAGAGGGTGCCTATCCCTCTTCTTCTGTGTTTAGCCTCAAGGATCAGTAGTCCTATCCATCCGAGTCTTTTGTAGCTGACGGAGAAGACGTGACCCACGGGCTCGCCGTCTACTTCAGCTATGAAACAGCCTTCAGGCTCATAACTGAACATTCGCCTGATATCACTTCTTGTGTCGCCCCACTGTTCCGTCACATCTAACTTGTACGCGAAGTCAATGTCACCTTCTCTGAAGGGGCGAATGGAAAGGTGGTTCAAACATCATCCCAAGATCTTTTACCTACTATGAAAAGCATTTATGTGTTTTCTACTATACTGTTTGACAATTCTTGGAGAGACATAAAATGAAATTCTCGATAAGTGATGCTGAACATGAACGTCGCATAGAACATGTTAGACGACGTTTGGCAAGGCGGAAACTAGACGCGCTATATTTAACAGACGGTACAAGCATGTTCTATTTGACGGGTTACTCATTTATCGCCACTGAGCGGCCAGCAGCGTTAATCATACCAGTTGACGGAAAAGTCACCTTTATTGGTCCCCTTTTGGAAAAAGACCACATCCCCCTGAAAACAAAGGTAATTGAAGACGTCAAAACCTACGTGGACTATCCCGGAGAGAAGCATCCAATGGAGCATTTCGCAGAATTCTTGAAAGAGATGGGACTAGCCAAGAAACGCATAGGAATAGACAATAAAGCAGGGGCTGCTGCAAGATGGGGCTACAAGGGTCCACCCATCACAAAGAAGCTTCAGGAAGCCAAGTTTGTGGACATAAAAGATCTGGTGTCTTCTATGCGTCTCATAAAATCTGACGAGGAGATCGCATTGATACGAGAGAGTGCCAAATGGGCAAATCTTGCTCACGCTCTGCTGCAAGAGTATACGGATGAAGGCTTGTGGGATGTTGAAGTTGCGTTAGCAGCTTCAAACGAAGCCTCCACACTTATGAAAAAGACTCTTGGACCTGATTACGAACCCTTGCGCAGAAGTTCTCCCGTCGGCGTGGGCTTCAGGGGTCAAGTGGGTGAAATGAGCGCCATACCCCATTCTATTGCGACGAAGCGTATGATCAGAAAGAGCGACGTCTTGGTCACAGGCGCTGGCGCAGACGTAGGCGGCTACAGCTGTGAACTGGAACGAACCATGATCGTTGGAGAACCATCACCTAAGCAGAAACGTTACTTTAACGTTATGGTTAAAGCTCAAGAAGCCGCATTCAACACGTTTAAACCAGGGGTAAAATGCAGCGAAATCGATAGAGCAACAATTAATGTATTCAAGAAAGCGGGTCTAATGCATCTGGTTAAGCATCACACTGGGCACGGTTTAGGCTTGGAAGGGCATGAGCCTCCATGGTTAGACGTGGGCAACGAAGAGCCTTTACGGGCTGGAATGGTTGTAAGCTGTGAACCAGGCATCTATGAAACTGGATTTGCAGGGTTTCGTCATTCCGACACTGTTTTGATAACTGAAGACGGCGCGGAGATCATCACATATTACCCGAGAAATCTAGAAGCCTTGACCATATGAGTTAAGACTGCAGTGTTGACGTGAAAAAATGAAAATTAGCGAACTTTTAGAACCATAGTCTTTGTTCTAAGAAGGCTTTCGCATATTGGACAGCGTTTACGGCTTCGCTTGAATGGCACGATGCGATCATCGATCATGTTACTGGATTGTTCCTCAATTGGGCTAAAACATACCGACCAGACTTGCACAACATATTATCGTCACCGGAAGGAAAACAATGGCTGAAAAACAATACAGCGCGCGCGATGTCTAACACACATGTCTATTTTGCTCTGAGCCGTCAGTGGTTGGTTGAGTCACTAGATTTCGTCTGGCAGCTCCTGTGTAATATTAGAGATCAGCGCGTTCAGAGGCAACGCAGCTAGACTTTCTCTTTCTTTTCTTCTGCAAGATACTCCGTTAAGTCGGGTCCAATTACTCTGACTTCTCCCCTTGGCGTAAGTTCTTAGCGCGCGCGAAAATATTAATAGTTGGAAAAGATGCTACCATCTTGACTAGATATGCCCAGTTCAGATAAGACTAACGATAAGCGCGAAATTACTAAAATAATCCACGATTCCTTCGGATGGGCTCTAACCAAAGATCGAGCACTCTTTGAAAGCATCTTCGCAAAAGATGATGACTTCTTTACATATTATCCAGACTCTAAGAGCACCGTTGTAGGATGGAATCAGTTTGAAAAATTCTTGGATAGCTGGATGGACCCACGAAACAAAGCCAAAGGATTTGAGATCAGAAACCTAAGAATTGTGATTTCAAAGACGGGAGGGGTAGCTTGGTTTTCAGCGATAGTGGACGATGAAGGAGAGTTTGATGAAAAGCCTTGGGGCTTGAAAGACATTCGATGGACAGGAGTTCTGGAGAAACGCGGTGGGAGCTGGAAGATATGTCAACAACACATGTCGGAAGCAAACGATAAGAGCTCAAAATAACGGTTGAAAAAATATCAGCGGTTAATAATGAGTATAATGAGTATGTGGAGGTAAAGTTTTATCCAACCAACTTAAAATTTAATTTGCCACTTGCTTTGTCGCCTGCATTGTGCGTGACGTTTTCCACTCGGATTCTCAATTGAGAAGCGCGCACGAAGTTAAATAAAACGTTACCATTCTTATGAATCATATCAAATCTGTACGGAATCAACGTTTCTATTCGTGAAACATACCGTATCTAAAATTAGTAAGGGTATGGGCCTATTCCTCTGTAATCTCGATGAGGTCTTCTACGTTTAAACAACATATACACGACCAACGCAACTACAAAGCTGATGGCGAAAACATTTACATCAGCAGCTGAATACCCATATGCTTCCAAACTATAGGTTCCGTCAAGCGTCTCTAGTTTTTCAGAAAGTGAGTTTCGCATTGCAAGATAGTGTTCAGGTCTGATCCTGGCAACTGCAATCAACGGAACCAGCGTTAACAATAATCCTAGAAACACAGCGACTGCAGAGTAGAGCAGGATCTTCTTCAAGGTCTATGCCTCCATAAAAAGTAAAGAAAGCAGTGCCTCTTAAGTCTACGTTTTAGAACACAATGTTGAAGCTTCAAAGCGGCTTCGTCCTCCATAACCTAAAAGTTTCAACCCAAAAAATGAGTGACGCAATTGAGCCAAACATCACAGCATAGAAGCTGGGGACTATCTGCAATAAAGCGCACATAGTCAAATAGGCTGTAAACATTGTGGAAAACAGAACCGAATAGAAGAGATAGCGAGGTACAAGAACACGGCCCAAACGCGTAAAAAACCTTAGAATTCCAACCTTGACTTCCTCTTCAAGCACGTACTCCCCAGTCATCTTCTTCTGAACAAGCCTCAAATCTTGCAACTTCTCAAGATGATGCACGGCAATACTTGGACTAGAAAAACCTAAGGCTCGCTGAACCTGACGAACACCCACAGTATGTGCAGGCTGCTGTAACAGATACCAATAGACAAGGAGAGTCTTTCCTTTCAAAGCAGACTCCAGAACAGCCAAGTCAAACTCACGTGGAGCATCCGACACAAACTACCGCCAAATACCTTTAGAATATAAACATTATAAAAGCCTTCACAGAGAAGGCAGACAAGAGCAAACATGTAAAGTCAATGCCGTCCGAGTAACTCTGAGATTTCATCCCTAAATGTCAAGCTAATGCCTTCTCATCATCCGGCAAGAAATCAATAGAAAAACCCAAAATAAAAATGTTCTTCAATACTATCTTTACTTTAGCGATTATATTTACACGTAGTGCGGGGGTAGGTTCACATATACGTTCATAATCCACGTTTTACGCACGGCGTTGCAAAAAACATAGTTAGGTCATGAGACTATATGGAAGAGCTTCGGACGCTCCAAAAACTGTAAGGTTGCCAAGGGACTAACAGCACTTCTTCCCGTTGTGTGTGTAACACGCGCATTTTTTAAGTGAGAATAACTCTTGATGCGTGGAGGTTGGATGATTTGTTCCTGGGGAGGAAGAGGAGGTTAAAAGTGGATTTGGGTGAATTGAAGGATGAAAAAGGACCCTTGTCCAGTTTTCTACGTTCAAAACTTAAAGTTGATGTCACTTCAAGTGGCAACAAGGTTTGGGTAGATTCCGAAAATTTATCTTCAAAAGAGCTGAAGAGAATTGTAAACAAATTTGTTTACCATCGAAACCTAATGAATAAGTATTGGGTTGCGCTGGAAAGCGGTGTTGTTAAAATCAACAAATTTAAGCGTTCAGAGAAACAGGAAAAACGAAAGAAGAAAGGAACTCCACCTTCAACAATTAAGCACGGTTGGTAAGAAAGAAAAAATAGGCACACACGGTCAAGAATAGCCTTGTCGAATATATTAATTGCTGATTTATTCTTCAAAGCAAAAATTGTTAACTTAATTCTTTCTAAAGACACTGAAGAAGCTCTTCAATTATTAAGTCAGCATTATAAGGTTGCGAAGCCAAACCTTAAAGTTGGCATGCCGAAGCGGCACTCAAAAAAACAGGCGTGTTACGTTGCAAAAAAACGAACGATTCACATTTCTGATAAAGAAGTTCTTCATAATCCACATGTAATCCTTCATGAGTTTTATCATCATCTTAGAAACTCAAAAAACGCGCAGAGAGGCATAGAGAAGTACGCCCAGAGATTTGCGGAAAACTATTTTCAAGCCTTCCGAATAATTGTAGCGTGTATAGCCGCAACAAATAGAGCGTAATAAATAAAAACCTATGACACAAGGAACTTTTGGTCGGTCTCAAATTTGGATAAAACAGTCTTGATTGAGCGGACAGTTGTAGACAGCATCTTGAGCTATGCGCAGATGCCTCATCCCAAAGAAGCTGTACTTCTTTTAAAGGGAAAGGTTAATAGACATAGAATCTTGGTCAATGATACGCAGATACCACCGTCAGCAACCCACGGAAACACCTTTTCCACATTTCCATTCAATGAGTAGAATGATATGTATTTGCCATACAATTCATAGGAGGTTGACGGTTTTAAACCCTGTTGAGGTGTCGAATATGATGCGGAGGGTGGGATTTGAACCCACGAAGGCCTTCGCCATGGGGACCTGAACCCCACCCCTTAGACCTGGCTCGGGTACCCCCGCAATTACAGAATACTTGAAGAAAAGGTTTAAGAGTTACTGTATGCTTTTCAATGGCAGATGGTGTATCTGAATGCCGACTCACGGTTCGCTTGCAAAGGCAGGAAAGGTTAGGTCTCAGACTCCTAAGATGCAGCCTACACCTAAGAAGAGGCCGAATCCACGGTCTAGAAACCGAAGAAACTTCGAGAAGAGGATAGTTCTGCAGAGAAAGCCAGGGCAAAACTGGCGCTAGACAGCTCTAAATTTTTATCCCATAGGCACGTATTAGAACGCATGATAAAAGCTACACTAGCTATCATAAATGCTAACGTAGTAACCTTGAATCCGAAGCAGCCTAGAGCCGAGGCAATAGCCATCCAGAATGGAAAAATAGTTGCTGTAGGATCCAATCAAGAAGTTCGAAGATACATACGCAACAAAACGAGAGTCATTGATGCCGAAAACAAGACAGTGGTTCCTGGTTTTGTTGACTGCCACGTGCACATGACTGGCTTCGGACAGTCTTTGCAAACCTTAGACTTGAGAAACGTAGAATCCATAGAGGAGATGCAATATGAACTGGGGAAATACGCTAGAGAAAACCCTGAAAAAGAGTGGATTCTAGATGGTAGGTGGGATCAAGAAAGGTTTGCTGAGAAACGTTATCCCACTCGCCGAGACCTGGACGCTGCAGTCTTGGACAGGCCAGTCTTTCTGATTCGTGTTTGTGGACATATGGGCGTAGTCAATAGTAGGGCTTTGCAGCTTGCTGGCATAACGAAGGAAACCGCTGTTGATGGTGGAAGAATAGGCTTGGATGAAACGAGTGGTGAACCAAACGGAATAGTGCAAGAAAACGCTATGGAACTGGTTTGGAAGGCTGTCCCAAAGCCAAGCTCAAAGGAGCTTGAAGAAACTTGTATCATTGCATGCGAAAAGGCTGTTGAAGCTGGAATCACATGTGTTCACTGGCTCGTAAGCTCCGGTGAGGAGATACGCGCCATACAGAGACTTTATTTGGATGGAAGACTCCCCTTGAGGGTTTACTTGGGCATCTCGGCAGAGCTTCTTGAAGAGCTAGTTAATCTGGGGTTGTCTACAGGCTTCGGTAACGACGTAGTTAAGATAGGCTTCGTCAAGATTTTTGCCGATGGCTCCCTCGGTGCACGCACAGCCGCATTAAAAGATCCTTACTCTGACAACCCTAATACAAAGGGCTTGATGCTCCACACGCAGAAAAAATTGAATAAGCTTGTCTTGAACGCTCATCGGGCTGGCTTGCAGTTGGGTGTTCACGCCATAGGTGACCATGCCATAGAGGCTGTTCTAAACGCTTTTGAAGAAGCCTTAAAAAGGCATCCAATTAAAGATCACAGGCACAGGATTGAACACTGCTCTGTTCTCAACCCACGACTTATTAAGCGTATGAAGCGTTTAAACTTGATAGCTTCGGTCCAGCCCCATTTTGTAGTTTCTGATTTCTGGGTTGCAACCCGGCTTGGCAGGGATCGAGCGCGGTGGATTTACCCCTTCAAAACGCTTATGCAAGAAGGATTGACCGTTGCTTCCGGCTCAGACTGTCCAGTAGAACCAATAAGCCCATTATTGGGGATTTGGGCTGCTGTCTCGAGGAAAAGCTTTACAGAAGAGAGAATAACAGTGGAAGAAGCGATAAGAACCTACACGTTGAACGCAGCTTATGCTTCCTTTGACGAAGACAAGAGAGGAACAATAGAGGTGGAGAAGTTGGCGGATCTAACGATTTTGTCAAACGATCTGTTCGATGTTCCACTGAATGAGATCAAAGGAATTCTAGTAGAGATGACGATTGTTGACGGTAAGATTGTCTATGCTGGGAGAACATTCTCAGGGCGTTCGTCAAGAATTTGAGTCTCAGCTTTTTTGAAGAACGCGAAGTACAGCGAACTTGCTATGAAATAGGTGACTGTTGTGAAGAGGAAGGGTGTGTAAAAGTCATTTCCCGTCATCATTCCACCAGATATTGAAGCAGTCACTGCCCGTGGAATGTTGTCCGCCATAACCATCAAGCCGTGAGTTGTAGCACGTTCCTCTGCTACTACTAACTCCATCAGTAACGTAGAGCTTATGGGACCAGCCATATTCATCAAGGCACCACGCGCTATGTAAGCTGTTGAGGCTAAAGCTAAGCTTGGTGAGAGAGTCATAAGCATGATGAACGGCATAGAAAGAAACTGACATATAACTATGCTTCTGACCTTACCTAACTTGTCTGACAACACTGGAGCAGCAAAAATGCCTATACCCAGTGTAACATTGCCTAAAGCAAATATCAGTCCTATCTGTTCTGTAGTGGCGGAAAATCTTAGGTCAAAGAACAAGTTGAAGAGGGGCACTATGAACCCTGCGCCGAAGCCTACAATGGCTGTAGGTATCATAAACTTAAGTATTGTTCGATGACTTTTGATGTTTCGAAAACTTATGAGGTCAACCATTTTTTGCTTCTGCAACATCTTGTTTTTCCTCATCAGCAGTATTGGAACCATAGCAGTTAGCGCTAGGGCAACCGAGATCGCCAAGGATATACGATATCCCACTGCAGACCCGTCTGTACCCGTGGATAGGTCTAAAAGTGCGTTAAACGAATCGGGCATAACACCACCAACGTAGCTTCCTATAACTCCCATAATCGTCATTAAAGCCCAGTCAACGCTGAACAGGTATGTGCGCTCCTCCTGACTGCTGTTCTCCGTCAGAAATGGCGCAGAAGCCACCCATCCTAAAGTGCCTATTAAACCCGCAACAAGACTGGCAAAGAGAAGGATAGAGGGCTGCAGAACAACTATCTGAATGAGGCTGACTATATTCGCTGTTAAACCAACTAGCAACGCTCTTTTCGAACCTATCCGTGCACAAACCAAGCCCGCTGGTAATGCCACAAAACCTGTGGCCATGGCGCTGGCTGTGAATATGTTGCTTATAAAGTCCGGTTGAAAACCCACCTCGCTGAGGTTAAGATATAGGTTAAATATGACTCCCCAGATTCCAAAACTCAAACCCTGCAGGATAGTTGCCACTAGGTAAAGCCTAGCGTTACGGCTAAGCATACTTATGCGCTGAACATACTGGCTGATTCCTGAAAGTACCTGCAAAGTTTATTCACCAACGTCTGAAGTTTCCGTAGCATAGAACAGTTCAGAAATAAATACTTTCCGAAATCTTAAGTTCTTACATTAGCGTAGTTTATTTGTCTGTTCTTTGCTAATGTATCGTGGTTGCCGTCAACTTGAGTGCAGATAAAGCCCTAAGGGACATCATAGAAATTTTATTACACACTCCTTCACCTAACAATGAAGATGTTAACCGCATCAAGATGCAAATCTCCGCCAAACACCAACTCGGGAAAGTGCCTTCAAACTCAGAAATAATCCGCATGCTCAAAGTTGAAGAAAGACGTATGCTTTTGCCACTTTTGCGAAGAAAAGCAACACGCACAATCTCAGGCATCACAATCATAGCCGTAATGACGAAGCCGTTTCCCTGTCCGCAGCCTGAACCATGCGCCTATTGTCCAGGTGGACCACCATTTGGGACCCCACAAAGCTATACGGGTTTCGAACCCGCTACCATGCGCGGACTGCAAAACAGATTTGATCCATATTCACAAGTTAAAAGCCGCATAGAGCAGTTGCAAGCCATAGGGCACAACGTTGACAAAGTAGAATTAATCATTATGGGCGGAACTTTTCCAGCTACACCGTTAGACTACCAAACATTGTTTATTCAACATTGCCTAAACGCTATCACAGGTCAGAAATCCGCAAGTCTGGGAGAGGCTAAGAAGAATGCTGAGACGAGCAGAATCCGCAATGTCGGCATAACTGTGGAGACACGCCCAGACTGGGCAAAAGAAACACACATAAACCACATGCTTGGCATGGGTGTAACACGCGTGGAACTGGGGGTTCAGAATCCCGAGAGTGAAATCTACCACTTAGTCGGCAGAAAGCACACAGTTAAAGATGTAATAGAAGCCACGCGAATAATGAAGGACGCTGGACTGAAAATCGTATATCACCTTATGCCTGGGCTGCCTAGTTCAAATCCGAAAAAAGACCTAGAAGCCTTCAAAAAGATTTTCACAAATCCCAGTTTCAAGCCTGACATGATCAAGATTTATCCATGTCTGGTTCTGAAAGGCACAAAAGCTCACAAGTGGTATCAAACAGGCGTATATAAGCCATACACAAACGAGGAGGCAGCGGACCTGATCGTGGAGATTAAGAAGATTGTTCCGCACTGGATACGTATAATGCGTGTTCAACGAGACATTCCTGCCCCATTAATTGTTGCTGGCGTGAAAAGAAGCAACCTGCGCCAACTGGTGCAACAGAAACTGAAAGAGGAAGGTGTGAAATGCAGATGCATACGATGCAGAGAAGTGGGACACAGAATTCTAACAGACAAGGTGAAGCCAAACCCAGAAGAAGTCAAGATATTAACTACACGATACTCTGCGTCTGAAGGCGAAGAAGTTTTCATTTCAGCAGAAGACACGGAAAATGACGTTCTAATTGGTTATTTAAGGCTGAGAGTTCCTTCAGAAAAACCTCATAGGCCAGAGGTGAAAGCGATGCCTTGTTCGATAGTTCGGGAGCTTCATGTTTACGGGCCTCTTGTTCCGGTGGGTAAGCACTTGGCTAAGGCATGGCAGCACAAAGGCTACGGCAGCATACTACTTAACAAGGCGGAACGCGTATCAAAGGAGGATTACGGTGCGAAGAAGGTTTTAGTTATAAGTGCCCTCGGAACAAAACAGTACTATATGCGATTCGGCTATCAGTATGATGGTCCATACATGTCAAAAATGTTGGAGAACTAAGAGATGAGGGAAAAAGAAGGGTTTTCGGGTTATAAAGGTGAAGCTTTATCAGCCATCCGAAAGGCTGGGGCTGAGATAGGGGATGTAGTTCGTATAACAAGAGGTGAACGTGTTTATGAGGGACTCCTGATTCCCCGTTCAGAATACGGGGGAGAAAGACATGTGGTTGTAAAGTTGAAGAGTGGCTACAACATCGGCGTAAGAATAACACCGGACACAAGAATAGAGAAGAGGGGAAAAGGAGCTAAACCAGCTTTCGCGCCGCCACCACCTCCACAACGAAACCCTGAACTTCCAAAAGTAGTTATAATAAGCACTGGCGGAACAATCGCCAGCCGCGTGGACTACAGGACAGGAGCCGTTCGTCCAGCCTTGACAGCAAGGGACTTGTACAGCGTTGTTCCAGAGTTATCCGATGTAGCGCTAATAGATGCTCAAATCCTGTTCAGCCTCTTCAGCGAAAACATAACCCCAAAACACTGGACAGAAATAGCCAAGAGTGTTGCCAAGGAAATAGTGAAGGGTGTTGACGGTGTAGTGATAGCACATGGAACAGACACCATGGGTTATACCGCTGCAGCCTTGAGCTTTGCCCTACAAGACCTGCCTGTTCCCGTAATACTCGTAGGTTCACAGCGTTCAGCAGACAGACCAAGCTCAGATGCTGCCACAAACCTGATGGGCGCAGTCACCGCAGCGGCAAAGGCGCCATTCGCTGAAGTCGCTCTGGCAATGCACAAAACAACATCAGACACGTCCATAATTCTTCACAGAGGAACCAAGGTTAGAAAATGCCACACAAGCAGAAGAGACACCTTCAAATCTGTGAACGCGTCTCCAATGGCAAAGATACAAGACCAGAAGATAAAAATGCTCACAGAAGATTATCGGAAACGCGACCCCACGAGAAAACTCAGATTAACACCAAAATTCAGCGAAAAAGTCGCATTGATAAAATTTTATCCCAGTATGAACCCGATCATAATCGATTGGTATACAGAGAAAGGCTACAAGGGCATAATTCTTGAAGGAACAGGGCTAGGTCACGTCAGCAGTTCTTGTTTTGAGGCGATACGAAACGCCGCCGAACATGATATGGTAGTGGCAATGACTTCCCAGTGTATCTGGGGGCGGGTGAACATGAACGTTTACAATCAAGGTCGTGACTTGCTTGCGCTGGGGGTAATTCCTTTGGAGGATATGCTTCCAGAGACAGCCGTTGTCAAGCTCATGTGGGGTTTCGGGCAAACAGGAGATGTAGAAGAAGCAAAACAACTCTTGCAAACAGACATTGTGGGAGAGTTTTCGCTGAGGACTCTTCCTGAGAAGATAGGCGGTGAGTGAGGCATTTGGAAACTGACTACGAGAAGATTGGGTTGAAGGTTGGCTTAGAGATCCACCAGCAACTTGACACCTCTGCAAAGTTGTTCTGCCAATGCAAACCTGAGCTTTTCAAGGAAGAACCAGAACTCACATTTCTGCGCAGGCTTCGACCGACACAGAGCGAGCTGGGGCAAGTGGACCCAGCTGCCTACTTCGAATTTCAAAAGGGAGTAAAAATCTTATACGAAGCAACCTCAGTGACTTCGTGTCTTGTTGAGATGGATGAGGAGCCCCCACATCCTCTAAACATGGAAGCTGTTGAAGCAGCCTTAAAATCAGCTTTAATTATGAAGGCTGAGCCCGTTGACGAGATTCACGTAATGCGCAAGACGGTCATCGACGGCTCAAATACCACGGGTTTTCAGAGAACCTGTGTCATAGCTTTGAATGGCGAGGTGGAAGTTGGAGAGAAAAGAATCCCACTTCAGCATGTAGGTTTAGAGGAAGACGCGTCTAGAAAGATGGGTCAAGAAGGCAACGTGATAAGTTATCGCATAGACCGTTTAGGTATACCTTTGATAGAGGTTGCAACAGCACCAGTCATAAATTCGCCTGAAGAAGCGGAAAAGGTTGCTTTGGCAATAGGCAGAATTTTGAGGGCTACGGGAAAAGTCAAACGAGGCCTAGGAACTATCCGTCAAGACTTGAACATCTCAATCCCAGACGGCGCGCTCATCGAAATCAAAGGAGTGCAGGAGCTTGAGTTAGTCTCGCTTGTTGTGAAGTACGAGGTTCAGCGTCAATTAAACCTGATGAAGATAATGGAAGAGCTGAAAGAGAGCAACATTGAAGAAGAGGATGTGAAAGAAGAGTTTTTCGATGTAACAGATGTTTTCAAACAGACTAAATGCAAGGTTCTGCGCAAAGCACTGGACAAGAACCAGCAGGTCTTAGCGGTGAAACTTCCAGAATTTAAGGGTTTTCTGAAGCGCGAACTTATGCCTGACTTTCGTCTCGGAACAGAGATGGCAGACAGGGCACGTTTCTGGGGACGAGTGGGCGGAATTTTTCACACAGATGAGTTGCCAGCCTACGGTATAACAGCGGGAGAAGTCGAAAAACTGAGAAAAGCCGTAAAAGCTGAAGAACACGACGCCATAGTATTTGTTGCAGATAATCCAGAAAATACCGAAGACGCGCTGAAAGCCGTTGTGGAGAGAGTCCGAGAAGCCACAAAAGGCGTGCCAGAAGAAACCCGAGCAGCAAGACCTGACGGAACAACACGTTACATGAGACCCAGACCGGGAGCAGCAAGAATGTATCCAGAGACTGACATCCCCCCCATACAGATAACCGAACAATACCTAAAACAACTCAGTTTCCACTTGCCGGAAATGCCTAAACAGAAACTTGAACGTTTGATGAAGGAGTATAAGCTAAATCGGAAATTAGCTAGACAAATCTTGGACTCTGAATACAATGAACTTTTCGAAATCATCGCAAAAGAGAGCAAGGTTTCGCCAACAACCATTGCCGCGTTCTTAACTGAGACTTTGAAGGCTTTACGACGCGACGGTGTTAAAGTCGAAAAGGTTTCAGAATACCAGATACGAGAGGTCTTCAGTAAAGTAAGCGTTGAAGAACTAGCGAAAGAGGCTATACCAGACGTGATTGTATGGCTGTCCAAGCACGAGAACAAGAGCGTTAAAGAGGCAATCAGCGCCCTTGGTTTCAGAGTTATCTCTGAGGATGAGCTTAAGGCATTCATTAAAAAGGTAGTTGAAGACAACACAAGCCTGATTCAGGAACAACGTGAAAATAGTATGGGCATCCTCATGGGAATTATCATGAAGAAACTGCGAGGCAAAGCGGACGCTACTCTAGTTAGCAAGCTACTAAAAGAGAGACTGAAAAAAGAATAAACCACTCTGAAATAAAGTAGATTGAAAGTGCTAGATTAGAAGTTTACTCCTTTTCTTTCTGAGAAATCATACCATTTCCAAATCTCTTTAATAGCCTTGTTGGAATATCCTTTCTGCTTCAGAAGAAACTTAAAAGCCGACGGTGCTTTCATTTCAGCTTTGCCACCAATAACATTAGAAAAAAGTTGGTGAACGTGAAAATTAATAATTCTGAATTCAAAATCTTTTCGCTCTATAACTTGTGGTTAGCTGTTCTCCTAAATCCTTTTTTCTTCTGTTTACTATTTCTGATCTGTCTATGTTTTGCCGTTATTGTTCGGATTTTTTGAGCGTGGAGAGCATACATTCCACAATCTTTTCGCAGGTCATGCATCCTTCAGGTATCTCCTTCTCTCTTGAACGTTGACTTAGGTATCCGAAATGGTGTGGGCATCTGTGTTCTTCGGAAGAAGGTTGTTGAGCTAACTTGGTCCCCGTAGATTGTGTTTTAGCTTGTTCAATGTCGGTTCTTTTTGCGGTTTGCTCTTGTCCCTTGTCTTCAGCTTTAGAAGCTTCTATTTCAGTTAGGCAGTAGGGGCAAGCGTGATATGAAGCTTGATTTTCTAGACTCAGAGTATTAACAATTATCGGATTGGTAAAGGCTCGTTTACACTTCGGATTTGAACATGTGAAGCTTAGGTTCTTCGTTTTTGCCTTTTTTCTTGCTATGGTTAAGCCTCCTTTTTAGAAATGTTGATTTAAGGCTTAATAACCTTAATGAATTCAAAATAATTATGTTAACCTCATCAAATTCGAAATACAAAAAGATTGCTGCTACTTGTTAGGCTAACTCAGTCTCTTTGGTATGATGACTCACTTGTAGTCTTTTAATGTTATGATTGTCTTTGGTAACAATGTTGTGTTTTCACCGCAGAAGGGGCAAACTTTGAATTCTGGCAGTATTGGTTTTCCACAGGTTGGACACGTGTTGGGATGCTTGATTATCTCTTCAAATTTGCTGGTCTCTCTTTTTAGGCGTACAAGCTCGGTTTTTAGTTTTTCAACGTTCTCCTTTAAAGGTTGGATTTCCTTGACTTCTGTTCTTACGTTGTATATTATGTCCTTGACTTGAGAGATAAGCATGTTGTTCATTAGCACCGTTTCGTTCATCACGTCAAGTATCTCGCTCTTCTCTTCCAATAGTTGAGATTCCACTGCTCCTTGTGTTTTCACGTCTGAAAGCATCTTGTTTAGGAAAGTTTCCACGGGGTTTTCGAAGGCCATTGCACAGGTGATTCCCCACAGGATGAAGGTTGAGACGGCGCTTATCCAGAAATATGTAGTTGGGGTTATAGCCTGCAACTTCTCGTTTATGATGGGATACAGCTGAAAAAGTTTGATTTGGCTGTCAAAAACTAGGACGGAAAACGCGTCGATCAAATGTAAAAGCGCTACAAAAGTTAGAGTGCTGAAGAGCCATATGGAAATCTTCTTTCTGGCCAATCAGATTCCTCAGGTGCACACAATTCACACAAGGATATATTGTATCCTAATATTTAATACGATATTTCCAATTCGAAATATGTCGAGATACGTAAATTCTAAAAGGGGTTATTGCTTCTTATATTTCGGGATGACTTTGCCAAAGAGGAGAGTTAAGGAAGAAGAGAAAGGGAATTTTGCTTTTCGTGTGAAGATTGGTGAATACGAAGTTGAGATAAGTGGAGATTATGATGAGGTTGTGAAGACGATTAAGGAGTTGCCAGGCTTGATGGTTGAGGTTTATAGGGCTTTTGAAAGTGTTAAGCCGAAGACCACGGCAACGCTCACTGTTAAGAAGGCGGCTGCAAGGGAGGGGGCTCCGGCGGAGAAATATCCCAAGATTTCTCATGCTGAGAGTTGTGGTGAAGCTGTGGTGAATGTTCTTGAGACGGAGTGGGGAAAGTGGCGTCCCCGCACCGTGGCTGAGCTGAAGGGGGCTTTGAAGGCTAATGGGTTGCGGTATCCGGGGCGCACTTTGTCGGGAGTTTTAGCTGGACTTGTCAGGAAGGGGAAGGTGAGGCGTTGGAAGACTGATGATGGCTATGTTTACATCCTTGCTGAGGCTGAGATTTCAGCTTGAAGGGAGAGTTTGATATGGGAAAAGTGAAGGTGAAGCTGAAGACTCCTTTTGGAGAGATTGTTGTTGAGGGTGAAGACGCGGAAGAGATTCTTAGAATGCTGGAAAACTTTCCTAAGAATTTCATGGAAAAGACTGTAGACCTCGCCTCCATGAAGTTGGCTCCTACAGCTACAGTTCAGTTGAAAGGTGTGGTGGAGTTCACTACAGAAGGACCTGTTATAGTGACGCGTGAGAAGCTTACACATTACGAAGCTATAGGGTTGATATTGTACGCTTCTGAAGGGAAGGAAAACACGTCGGCACAGATAGCGAAGCTTTTGGAATCCAGCGGGATAAAGTCCATGGTTCCAGCCCGCCTGAACGAGATGACTAAGAGGGGACAAGTCTTCAAACCAGACCCAAACAGGCCGGAGTTCAAGCTAACTGTACAAGGCGAGAGATGGATTGAAGACGGGGTTTTAGCCAAGCTTCGAGGTAAAATGAGTTGACCTGTGAAGAAGATGAAATCACAGTTCATGTCAAGTATAAGGATGTTGAAGAAACCTTTTCCGGCAGTGCCGATGATGTTTGGATGAGCGTAAACAGGTTTTTCAGCGAGTTTATTCCTTCTTTCAAGGTTGCGAAGAAACTTGTGCTGAGTGTTGATTTGCAGGGGCTTGTGGAAGAGTGTGAGGGGTTGATTGCTTTTTCGCAGGAAGGTGCAAATTTGCTAGTTTCCAAGAATAGTTTGACGGACAACGAGACTCTGCTGCTGTGGCTTTTAGCTAGTTACATGGGTTTCCGATTGGATTTAGTTGATAGTGATGGGATTTCTAGGGAGGAGTTGCAAACTAAGCTTGCGAAGAGTGGGAAGATTACGAGTACACGTCTTGGAGAACTTGTCAAAAGTGATATGGTAGTGAAGACAGATGAGGACAAATATAAGATTACAACTTTTGGCGTTGTGCAGATGCAGAAAGATATAATTCCAAAAATCAAGGCAAAAACAGGGCAGCTAAGCTGATTCTTCCTTTGTGCTCTGTGGAGACTAGATTCCCCTTTATACATAGATTGCTACTAATACACTCCATTTATTTTTCATTTGTTGGAAACCTAACAATGTCGCTCCATGTGTCGAGAAATCCTCTCTTTCATCTATTCCTGCCCTTTCCACATCGCGCAATG
>Ga0209636_10002504_pt1 | contig 18722 bp, 19 predicted proteins | sample DeeMarSWOR152_54_FD_187464 | JGI IMG/M metagenome (GOLD analysis project Ga0209636, IMG submission 187464) | Marine sediment microbial communities from White Oak River estuary, North Carolina - WOR-1-52-54 (SPAdes) (version 2) | ecosystem: Environmental > Aquatic > Marine > Intertidal zone >... | reverse complement strand
AAATGAATATGCAGTTTTGATTGATGCTACTATGGAAGAATTAGTTAAAGTTGCTGACGTTAGAATCGCCGAGGCTATAGTGATGGTTAGAGAAGGGAAAGCTAAAGTAGCTCCTGGCTACGATGGTGTTTACGGTCAACTTATTTTCTTTGAGGAGAATAAACTAGAAAAGAAGCTTGGCAACGTTCCTCAACGCAGTCTAGCAGAATGGTGCAACCAAGCCTAGCACGTCAGTTTAAGCTTTGTTTGGGCTCCGAAACCATAATCAACACCACAAGTACTCCTACAAGGCTTGCGATGGCACAGGCAATGAAAGGTATTTCAGAAGAAGAGAAATCATATAGAAAACCACCTACTGTAGCACCTAAAACTAAACCAACATTTTGGAAAATATTGAAAACTCCCATGCCTCTTCCCCTCTTAGAGAATGGAACAAGCCCTGAAAACATTGCAACAATTGAAGGATTAGAAACTGCTCGTCCATAACCCCGCACCATCATAGCAAGAAGTAAAGGCAAAAAGCTTCCTGAGAATATTATGAAAATTGCAGAGGCCGCATCAAACATCTGGCCCAAGGTAATCATCGGTTTTCTTCCAGTTTTATCAGCAACTGTTCCCATAGGTAAAGTTGCGAATAACGTTACAACCCCTTGAACTGTAAATAGCATCCCCACACCAAATTCGGAAATGCCCAGTTCTTCATTGGCGTAAACCGAAAGAACAGGTTGTATCAAGGAATTGGAAAAAGCTAGGAGAAACCTTGCTATGCATAAACCTACGAAAATGCCTACATAAGGTGTTAACTGTCCCATTCCCAAACCGCTAGATGGAGATTCTTCAGAAGCAGGTTCATTAGAAATGGAGGATTCTGCTTGAAGCGCATTCATGTTTTCCTCGTGTGTAATAGTTTCCTGAACTGTGAAAGCCACAAGTATAGTGCTTACAAATGCTAAGGCACCGCATACAAAGAATGGAACTGCAATGGTGAACAGCCCCGAAAGAGTTCCTCCTAAACCTGGACCTATCACCATTCCCAGAAACCACATCATTTCATAAAGTCCCATAGCCTTACCCCTGTCCTTAGGTAACACCATGTCGACTACCATTGTACTCATGATGGGCCAGACTACTCCAGAAGCCATGCCTTGCAGCGTTCGAAAGAGAATTAACTGGTTGACATCAGTGGAAAACCCGTAGAGCGACATCACGACCGAGTAGGCAAGCAGTCCCAGTATTATGGGTTTTTTTCTTCCCATCTTGTCAGCAAGCCATCCACCGGGAAAAGTGGTTACTATCCGGGCTACTGCAAAGGCAGCAGTCAAGAAGCCAAGCTGCATTCCGGTTGCGCCGAAGTTTCGGGCATAAATCGGTAGAAGCGGCATTACCAATCCAAAGCCCAGCATGCTCACCAGTACCGCAAAACACAGTGGGAAAAGCTGAGTGTATCTGAAAATAATTTTGAAATCGTCCTTGAACTCTCTGAGCACTCTATCACCAGTATGCTGATTGTGGAAGCAGACGTATTCGTCTCTTAAAAGAAAAACCTTGTGTCTTCAACGGCTCTCGGTCATTCAATGAGTTCTAGAATGTCTTCTAGTATGTAATCCACAAACTCTTCGGTGGTGCTCTTGCTGAAGGATGTTACAACGCAATTCCGTGTGATGCCAACCATTATCCCCCTCGCCTGGACCTCAAAGACAACATACCAGATTTGTCCATGTCCAAGATAGTCTTGGTAGAGTCTGCTGTCAACAAGGTCAGACCCTGCTAAACAGAGTTTATTCACGCCGGGTATGTCAACTTGGTCAAACCATATGAGCTTCGTCGCCTGCGGGTTTGACTCGTGGAGCTTCTTAAGGGTTTCGTGAGAGATTATTGACTCGACAATTGCATGGGTCGTTATGAATAGAACCTTGCTTAACTTGTTCGCAACGTAATTAGTCAGTAGTTTCTTTATCCCACGAGCCACAGAAGGCGCCGACACAATTATGAAGACTCTTCCCTCATAGGGCTTAATCCAGAAAGCGGCTTCTTCTGTAACTGGGCTTTCAACTAATTCGCGTCTGTAGAGGCGCCTTCGCATGAAATCTTTGCTGAAAACTCCTGATATCACGTCCCCTTCCATTTTGAGATCTAGAATTTCGGTTACTAGGTTTACGGTTTCTCCATTCTTTGTTTGATATTGCTCTTCTTCATGGAAATCTTTGAGTTTTCCAACAATCGTACTAGTGTTCACTTCTTCTTTTATTTCGAAAACTTTCGCCGGCAGGACCAATTTTTGCACCGCTTATCAATTTCGCGGGTCTCACTTAAAAGGCTACCATTTACGAAAACGCATCCTAGTTTTAGGTGGTCTAGCCGGTGCTGTTACAGAATTAGCCGCTATAGTGGTGAGCATTTTTGGAGCGGTGGTGGCTGCCATTGGCGGACTAATTGCGGAGCAATAGCAAGATGGCAATGAAACCTTTTTATGTCACTTAAGCTCACGTTCTAAAAAAACATACAGACATTGAAGGAGTACTTCGAAAACTTGGTGGACATAAAGCGCGCAGTTTTTCGTATTAGAACTTTAAGGTTAATCAGCTTGTTAGTTTTCTTCTTGCTCTTCAACGCTGTTTTATTTGGCTTTGAACCACTGCCTCTCATTCTACCAGTCCTGCAAAGTATGGGAACACCACAAAAAACAGTAGGAGACGCCTTCGCAGCGATGCAGTACATGTTTTATGAAACCACTTTTCCATGGCTACCGCTGGCATCTTTCCTTCTAATCGCTGTGTTCTTGGGTAGAATGCTGTGCGGCTGGGTTTGCCCATTTGGTTTCGTTCAAGAGATACTTGGGTACGTAAAACGAAAGCACAAGGAAATTTCGCCTAGAACCCACAATGATCTAATTAACGTCAAGTACGTTGTGCTTGGAGCAGTCTTGTTCATCAGCGGGGCGATATCAGTTTTGACAGCGACTGGAATAGGAGTAGGTTACAAGACTGCTATGGGAATTTTTGCCCAAGCCCCCTTTAACGCGTTGAGTCCCCATGACACGTTGTTTGCATTGTTACCCACCATGATATACAATGCGTTCTCTTCCGGAATAGTAGTCGAAAATATTCTTGGAAGCATAGTTGCTCTCCCAATACTGTTTTGGGCTCGATTGATCATACTGGCGCTTGTTTTGGTCTTTGCAGTTTTCACCCCAAGAAGTTGGTGTCGATATTTCTGTCCAGTGGGAGCAGCAATGGCACTGCTTAACCACTTCAGTTTTCTTGGGCTAAAGAGAGACGTAGTTCACTGTACAAAAGAAAGCTGTCACAGCTGCGTAGAGGTCTGTCCCATGAAAGTCCCAATTCTTGATTTGCCTTGGGAAAAGTTCACTCATCCAGAATGTACATACTGCCTTGAATGCGTAGACGCATGTAAAACAAAAGCATTGAAACCAAAATTCCCCTAAATCAACGTTGCCACCCTTGCCCAACATTTCGGTGACATTGGAAATTCTTATATATGAAATTGTTTTGAAGATTTTCGGCAATTCGCATTTGAGTGTGTGACATGTGGCTTCAATAAAAGAAGTTCCGACAGGAAAGATTACGCGTTTTGAACGCGTGGGCACCCACACCCACATTAAAGGTTTGGGACTGAACAAGAAAGGCAACGCTATAAAAATTAAAAAGGGAATGGTTGGTCAAGAGAAAGCCCGCGAAGCAGCCGGACTAGTTGTTAGATTGATTAAAGAAGGCAAACTGAGCGGCAAAACCATAATATTTGCTGGTCCACCGGGCACCGGTAAAACAGCGATTGCTGTAGCGATTTCTAAAGAGCTTGGTCAAAATGTTCCCTTTATTCAGATGAGCGGCAGCGAGGTCTACAGTAGCGAACGCAAGAAGACCGAGGTTCTCATTGAGGCTATACGCAAATGTATAGGTGTTGAGATTCATGAAATGCGAAAGGTGTATGAAGGCGAAATCACCAATATCAACGTCTCAACTGCTGCCCATCCATACAATCCTTATCAAAAAGTTCCAGAAGGCGTTCGGTTGACGTTAAAAACGACAGACGAAGAAAAATCCATAGAAGCAGGCGCATCGATAGCGCAACAGATAATTCAGCAAAATATATCCGAAGGTCACGTGGTTCAGATTGACGCAGACAGCGGACGTGTAGCCAGTTTAGGTTTAAGTATGGAGAGCACTAAAGGCAAAACCTACGATGTTGACACTCAACAGAAGATTCCGAGACCTGCTGGAAAAGTTTTGAAAGAGAAGGAGTTTGTTTACACACCAACGCTTACAGGCTTGGATGAGCTTAATGCTCGAAGTCGCTCAGGCGGCTTGTTTTCCATGTTTTTCGGGGGCGGCGAATCGAAGGAGATGGATTCGGATATCCGCGTGGCTGTTGATCAGCAGGTGAAAGAATGGGTTGACGAGGGCAAAGCTTTCATCCATCCTGGCGTGCTTTTCATCGACGATTCTCATCTGCTGGATTTGGAAGCGTTCAGTTTTCTCGGTAGGGCTATAGAGAGCGAGCTTGTTCCAATAATAATACTCGCCACAAACAGAGGGGTAGCCCGCATTCGTGGAACCGACGTGAAAAGTCCGCTTGGATTCCCAATAGACCTCATTGACCGTGCTGTTATTATTGGGACTCAGCAGTATGACCCTGAAAGCATTCAAGAGATCTTGAGAATACGCTGTGAAGAAGAGAAGATAGAGATGGAAGAAGATGCAATCAAGAAGCTTACAGAGGTCGGTTCAAAAAGCTCCCTCCGTTATGCTGTGGGACTTCTAAGCTTGGCTGCTCAAAGCGCCAAAATTGCGGGACAAGAAAAAGTAACCGTAGAAGACGTGGAAAAAGTTGACAAACTCTTCATGGATGTTGGAGAAGCAGCGGATTATCTGAAGAAATATGAAGAGAAGATGATGACGCATTAAAGGCTTGTCGGCTAGAAAGGGAATCTTGATTAGGGAGAAACAAGACTTTAATCTAAGAATGCCCTAACATAGTAAGGACGCTGAGAAGATGTCGGAAAAAACCGAAAGAAAACATCCTCAAGAAACTTTGGATACAGACAAATCCACGAACTTTATTCTGAGAGAACCAGAACCCATTGAAGTAGCTTCTGGCTACTCCATATCCGTCAAATATGACAAAGACGGTAGACCGGTTGTGTATGTCAAGAAATATGGTGAAGTTGATGTTCGAGGTTTGAGGAGAGAAATAGAGCGAAGTTACCCCGGCGCTGCTATTCAAGGTCTAGAAAAGCCGAGATTGATTGAAGTTTTAGACAAAGAAAAAGAAACACCCAAAAAACCTGAACCAAACGCGAGTGCAGCTAGAAAAGACGAAAAGCGCATCTAGAAGGTTCTCGCCCGAAATTCACAGCTTCGACACGAGATTAAACTGTAAGTCCTCTTCTCCTTTTATACTTTTTCACTTTTACAAACGTAAAACAAAGTATTGAAGCGCCCAACAAACCGAAAGCCAAAGAATACATGATTCATCTTTTCTACGACATTTTTAATAAACACACCACACAAATTATTACTGTGAGACCAATGGCTAAAAAGAAAGAAGCTGCAATACACCCTCCAACGCTTCCGAAAAGACCTGAGAGAAAAGAGGATTGGCGGTGGCCTTCACCGACTCCTATGCCCAATTTTCCTACAGAGGACACTGGGCGTATATTGAAGCAGATTCTGGATCGATTAGATGCTATTGAGAAGCGGCTAGAGAATATTGAGAAAATGTTAATGAAAGGTCAACAAACGCCTTAGGTGCAGTGAGCATCCCTAATATTGATTCTTTTAGGCTACAAAATACGCTCTAGGCTTCTTAACGTAGCTACCTCTAATTGGAATTGCTTGTTTACATTTTGGGCATTTCTTGTTTTTTGTTACATTGTATTTTCTGATGGCGTAGCTGAAACGCTGAATCAGAGTTTCGTTGCAGTTCGGGCAATACGTGTTTTCATAGTTATGTTCAAAGGTGTTTCCAATGTAAGGGTAGTGAATCCCTGCTTTCTTCGCCATGGCATAGGCTTTTTCTAGGATTTCTTTTTTTGTTGGTGGGTTGTTGAATTTGTAGGCTGGAAAATAGCGTGTGAAGTGTATCGGGGTTTCTGGTCCAACATGCTTCAGGTGGCTTTCAATAACCCACTCGATACAAGCTTCGTCGTCGCTCACATCGCTAACAGCTAGATTTACAATTTCCACATGTAGCCCTATTTTCTTGGCCACCTCGGCGTTTCTCCAAATCTTTTCGACATCAACGTTATTGCAATGTTTCTGATAAGTTTCGGCGTCGCCTTTTATGTCAATTTTCAGTCCATCCATTCCAGCATCTTTGAGCAGTTGTATGGCTTCTGGCGTCATGTAGCCGTTGGACACGTAGCATCCAAACAAGCCTTTTTGCTGACCAGCTTTGAAGAGTGAGACAGCCCAATCAAAAAGCAGTGTTGGTTCCTGAAAACTGATACACACTCCCTCATCCTTTCGGCGTGACGCTATATCGATGATTGTTTCGACTTGATAGAAGCTGGCTTTTGTTGGGATTGGTTCAAGCTTGGAAAGGTGAAAGTTTTGACACCATGGACAGGCAAAGTTACATGACCATGTAGACAGGGTGAGGGCGGTTGAACCTGGCCAATAGTGAAAGAAGGGTTTTATTTCGATGGGGCGGCTTTCCATGGCGCTGATGTCGCCGTACACTAGCGTGTAAAGTTTGCCGTCGATGTTTTTTCTGGTTTTGCAGAACCCTCTGTCTCCGGCGTCTATCGTACATCGACGTTCGCATAAACCGCACTTCACCTTATCCCCTGACAGTTTTTCATAAAGTAGTGCTTCATGAACTGTTGGATAGCCTACAAGGCTCTCTTTCATACCCACACAATTAGAATAATAATGTTGTAGTATCACATTAAGTTTACTTATCAAGTCAATTTGATTGAAATGATGCATAGAAAATGAAAAAAATTGGGCGTCTTTGCTATCTAGTCAAGTATCGCCAAGATAGGAACAACCCTATGGTTGAGAAGATTAATGCAAAACCAGCGAGAAACGCGAAGTCAAGCATCAATTGGTTCGTGTTGGTTTGGAAGAGCATAAGTTGTCTAGTGGCATCTGTCACGTAGGATATTGGGTTTATCTTTGCAAACGTTTGTAACCAGTCAGGCATAGTTTTGGTGGAAAATAGTGCGTTGCTTCCGAATAGTAGTGGAAGGTTAAGCAAGTTTACTACTGCCATTTGTGTTTCCCATCGGGTTGACCTTATGGCTATGAGTATGAATATGGATGATAGTCCGATGCAGACAAGGAACAGGGCTGCAAACACGCCGAGAATGTTGAGTATATTGAAACTTGGACCTAACTGCAGTCCTAACAGAAAGGCTACCAAAAGCACTATGCCCCCTTGCACCAGCGATCTTACAACTGCAGAGAAGACTTTGGCGAAGATTATGGAGCCTCTTGCAACAGGGGTGCTGAGGACTTTATTGAGGAAACCTAGCCGCCTATCCCACACTATTGACATGCCGCTGAACATTGCCGTGAATAAGACAACGAACGAGAGCATTCCTATTGCCATATAAGAGAAATAGTCAGAAGTGCCGAAGATTTGCTCCATTGGATTATATCCTGGCGGTATAGGAAAATCTGTAGCTGTGAACATGGCTCCTAAGTCCATCGCTTTGCCGAAGAGCACCATCCATATTATAGGCTGAACTATGGACATGAAGAGTATGATGGGTTCTTTGTACCATTTTTTAAGCTCTCTATTTGTTAATGCCCAAAGCCCATGTAGTGGGTTCTTTGCGTTGTTATTTGTGCTTGTCAATGGTGCCTTGCCCTCCTCATGGCTATCCTTTTACTGGACATTCCTGATTGCGTTTCTTCTTCTTCCCTCATAGTTTTTCCTGTGAATTCGAGATAAACCTCGTCAAGTGTTGGTTTTGTCAAGGAAAGCTTAGTCACCTTGTAGCCTTTTTCGATGAGCAGATTCAATACTTGCGGCGCCGTGTCTTCACCCTTCTCAACTTTTATTCGGTAGGTGTTGTCTTGTTTTTTCACTTCCTTGACTTTGGGGACTTTCTCTATCAAACTTGCTATGTCTGCGTCCTTCTTTTCTATAGTCAGCGTCACTATATCGCCACCAAGACTTTCTTTTAGCGTGTTGGGAGTGTCTAAGGCTATTATTTTTCCGTGGTCAATTATGGCTATTCGGTCGCAGAGATGGTCTGCCTCTTCCAAGTAGTGGGTTGTCATGAATAGAGTCATGCCGAACTCCTCTTTCAACTGCTTGATATACCCCCATGTTGCTGCTCGAGTTTGCACATCCAAACCAAGTGTTGGTTCGTCTAAGAACAGCATTTTTGGTCGGTTTACCAGTCCGCAGGCAAGTTCGAGCCTTCGCCTCATGCCTCCAGAATAGGTTTCCACTCTTTTGTCTCTGAATTTGGTGAGTTCCACGAGTTCGAAAAGTTCATTTGCTCTATTTTTAGCAACACTTTTTGGAATGCCGTAGAGGTCTGCACAGAGCAGTATGTTCTCAAGCCCTGTTAGGTCTTCGTCAGCAGTGTATTCTTGCGGAACGACACCGATGGAGCTTCGGACGTCGCTTGCTTGCTTCTTTATGTCATAGCCACACACGGTGGCATTTCCTTCGGTGGGTTTTAAGACGGTTATGAGCATGTTGATGGTTGTGGTTTTTCCGGCTCCGTTGGGTCCTAGGAAGCCGAAGATTTCTCCTTCTTTTACGCTGAAGTCTACGTGGTCGACAGCAACTAACGACTTGTTGAAGACTTTGGTTAGACCTTTGGCAACTATCATTTCTTCCATGTCATCATCTCTCCTGAATTATTCGTATCTTAAAGCCTCCACTGGATTGAGTCTTGAAGCTCTCCACGCTGGATAAAGCGCAAAGACTACACTTACAGCCAAGCCGAAAGCCATGGCTCCTACGAACACTGTTGGGGTTAAAACAGGAGTTATGGTCATTCTACTAGTGGGTGCCGCTTGGCGTCCTGCTTGCATGAAAACTCCTGCGCCTCCACCGCTGAAGATTATTGCAACAATGTTTGCTAGTACCCAGCCTGAACCCGTGCCGATTGCTGCACCCATTAAGCCAATTATCGCTGCTTCACATAGGAAGATTAGCAGTACATTTCGATTTTTCATGCCTAACGCTTTCAAAATGCCTATCTCTCTTGTGCGCTCCATGAGCGAAACAATCATTATGTTCATTATGCCTATCCCAGCTACAAGGAGTGAGATAGCTGCAATTCCGGCTAAGAAGAGTTCTATTGTGGAGAAGACACTTGAAAGAATTCGGAGTACTGCTGTTGAAGAAGTTACTGAGACTTCACCACTGAAAGCCTCTTTTATGGCGTCAGAAACACTTTCAATCGTGGCCTCATCGTCGTTTTTTAGCTTCACAATTATTAGGTCGCATTTGTCTGTTGCAAAGAATTTTTGTGCCTGCGTTATGGGAATGTAGACACTGTTATCCGAGGGTCCGCCAATGCTTAAACCTCCAACTTCATTAAGTACAGCAGCTACGTGTCCAACATAGGTTTCATTTTTTGGCGGGCGAGCAGTTGCGTTTGTCCAAATTATTTGAATAGTGCCATTTACATCACAGAATAATGTCTCATTTCTCCATGGGTCACTTACTCGCTTTCCAACAATGACAGTTTCATTGCTAGGGTCTTGGGGAATCGCTCCACCTTCTGCTTCAAAGGTACTGTATATATTTGCGTATTTGGCGAAATCCACTCCTACTATGTAGCGTACTAACTCTTTACCGCTAGATTTTACGAAGATTACCCTTTGAATTATCGCCACCGACGTGTCAACGTTGTCTATTTTGTCAATTTCTTGCGTGTCGTTGACCAGCAAAGTGAAACCTGAACTAGCAGTGCTCATTGCACCAAGGTTGAATCCTCCTCCTACAGACACAATTAATGTGTCGGTTGCGAATCCTGTTTGAAGCTGCTCAGTTATTGTGCTTTGAAGACCTTGGCTTATAGAAAGCAAAGCAACTATGGCTGCGATGCCAATAACAACTCCCAGTGTGGTTAAGCCTGCTCGAAGCTTTCTCAGTTTTATTGCGCCGAAAGCGTAGGAAAGAATGTCGCTTGCTTTCATGTTAGTTCACCGTCTCCTTGACAATTGAGCCGTCAAGCATCTGCACCGACCTCTTGGTCTGTGATGCTACATTTTGGTCGTGTGTAACGATGATTATGGTTACGTTTTGTTTTTCGTTCAACGTTTTGACTAAATCCATTATTTCTTTTGCAGTTTTGGAGTCTATGTTTCCTGTGGGTTCATCCATGAGTAGAAACTTCGGGTTGTTGGCTAGGGCTCTGGCGATTGCTACACGTTGGCGTTCGCCGCCGCTGAGTTCACTTGGCTTATGATGCACTCTTGCTGCCAAGCCTACATTTTCCAGAAGATCTTCAGCACGTTTCCTTCTCTCAGTCTTACCTAAACCAGGTATAGCTAGTGTTAGCTCAACATTTCCTCGTGCCGAGAGACGTGGGATAAGGTTGAAAAATTGGAACACAAAGCCTATCTGGCGTCTCAAGTCAGCTAGTTCGTTGTCGTTTAATCTGGATGCGTCAACTCCTTCTATGAAGACTTGTCCTTCTGTCGGTCTGTCTAAGGCACCTATCATGTTTAGGAGGGTAGATTTGCCACTTCCCGAAGGACCTAAGATTGCAATGAAATCGCCTTTTTCGACCTTCAGGTTGACTCCTTTCAAAGCGTATACTGGAACTTCTCCCAGCATATAGGTTTTTTTTAAATTCACTGTTTCGAGAACAAGTGTCTTCAAATACATCATCCCATGTTCAGTTCTGAATCTTTCTGTTTATTTCATCAATTTTATTAGCTGCTTCTTCTAGTGCAGCTTTTACTTCCTTTACAAGGGCTTCTGAATAATTTTCTTGTAGGTTCTCCCGAAGACTCAAAAGAGCCTTAATAAGTTTGCGATTTGCTTCTTTAAGCTCTTGTACGCCCTTCTTGTCCAACCTATTCCAGAAGAAATCTAAGAACATTTGTGTAGGTGGTCCGAAGAGAGGTGGCCCGAAGAATCGGAAGCGTTTGCGAATTTCTTCCTCTTTCATTTTTACTTGTTCGTTTAGGAATTTTTTGCCTTGTTCAGTTAGTGTGTAGCGTTTCATCCCAGCTTCTTCGGTAGGTATTTCTTTTATGTAGCCTTCATCTTGGAGCAATGACATTAATGGGTATATGGAGCCCGGGCTGGGTCTCCAGTGTCCCCCAGTCATTTTTTCTACTTCTCCCATTATTTCTGAACCTGATAGTGGCTTTTCGCTGAGAAGCTTTAACACGAAGAAACGTAGAAAGCCCTTTGGGACCATGGCTGTGTGTTTCATCCAGTGTCTAAACATTGCATATCACTTGCGATATCAACATCGATATCACCTTTGATATATAAGCTTTGAGGCACAACCCACAAAACGCAATGCACTCTTCTTCACCACCGCATCAACACCTCCGGAAGTTCTTTTGAGTATATGTTAACAAGGGTTCCGCTTTTACAGCCAAGTAAGCTTTTATCAACCAATCGCAGTGTCAAGAAGCCGCGCAATGTCTGCTAGCTTAGTCCTCTTACACCCTCTCATAACTTCCACACAAAAATTACTTCGCAACAGATTTTACAGTCTCTGAAACACGGATTAAACACTCCAAGGCTGCAGCGTATGTTGGAAAACCCCTTAGCCCACATTCGGGTCCAGCCAGCGCCACTTTTTCAATTCCAAACCGCTCGACTATCTTCGTTAGTCGTTTCTTCATGACATCGGCATCTTCTAGGAAGGCTTCGGGTTTCACTGTTCCTTTTCTGATGTTTTTCCAGACATTTGCTAAGTCGTCATTTGATGCAGCTGAGCCAAGTCTAGTCTTTATTAGGTGGTCAAAGTCTGAGATGGTTATGCTGGCTTTAAGCCGTTTATCCTCTCTTTCCAGCGTCTCTTTAGTTGCTCTCATTTCGTAGAGGGGGTCACCTACATGCGACTCTATGATTCTAAGCGATTTTATGCTCCAAAATAGGTCGTCCGAAGTGTTGTGGAGGTGGATGCACGTTTCCACGTTATTGCACCTTGCCTTGCTAGCAATCGATTCCCAAGCCGACAGGAGGCTTTCTCTACCTTGGGCGCCTCTGTCAATTAAAGGGTCGTCGACTAACCCGAAAAGTGGCTCGTCGATGGTAACTAGGGCGACTTTGCCTTGTTTTGTGATGAAGATGTTTTTTTCAGCGATTTTTGAGAGCACAAAGGCTAGACATTGATAGGTTTGACTGTTTCGGTGAGGAAAAAATGACGCCAGTGTGTATGGTCCTGTGATGCAGATTCTGAGTTGGAAAGATCCGTTTGCCTGGGCGTGGATTTTTTGAGCATTTCTTTCGATGGCTGTCACTTCTGGGATTTTTCCTTGATCCGATTTCAAAGCTAGGTGTCCGGTTTCAACGTACCCGCCTTTTATTTTCTCTAGCCCGTCGAAGGTTGCGAGGAACATGTCGTTCATGTCTCGGAACTGGGGAAATGTTGGAATTGAGATGCCCGTCTTCAGCTTGTCTATAAAAGCGTTGACTATTGTTTGTTCGAAATGGTTGGCAGCGTCTGTGTTGAGGTTTGATGCGAAGTGGTTTGCGCCCTCCGCTAGTCTGTTTTGGTTGCCAGTGTAGGGGAGACTTCCGACATCGCAAGATTGAATCAGCCTAGCCACTCTCCTCATGCTTAAAATGTTCGTATCCCCTTGGCTCTATTTCAACCGTTTTGCCCTTCTGTTTGAGAGTAAATGTTTTTTTGGCAGTGGCTTTGCCGATTCTGATTAGTTTGCCTCCTGCTTGAGTTACAACTTTCTGAACTTTTTTCCAGTGTTTGGGGTCTATGGTAACTATTAGTTCGTATTCTTCGCCGCCGTAGAGGCTCAGTTCTGTGGGGTTGAGGTTGTGTTGTTTTGCGAATTCGATGGTTTCTGAGGCGATGGGTAGAGCGTCGATGGTGAAGCCTACGTTGCTGGCTTGGCTGATTTCTTTGAGGCTCCAGGCTAGTCCATCGCTGGAGTCTATGGATGCAGTGGCTGCGCCTGTTTTTGCTAGGATTAGTCCTTCTTTGAGTCGTGCGTGGGGCATGAGGACGGTGTCTACTAGTTTTTTTCTGATTTTCGGCGGGGCTTCTAGTTCTTCTGTCAATATTTTTAGTCCGCAGGAGGTTAAGCCGAAGTGTCCTGTGGTGGCTACGATGTCGCCGGGGTGTGCGCCGCTGCGTAGGATTAGGTTTCCTTTTTTTGTTGTTCCGAAGGCGGCTATGCTTATGATGAGGTCGTCTGTTTCGCTTGTGTCCCCGCCTATGATGTAGGTGTCGTATTCTCTTGCTCCTTGGTTTAGTCCTTTTGCGATTTGTTGGATGTCTTTTTTGGTTAGGGTTTTCGGTATGCCTAGGGCTGCTAGGAGGGCTAGGGGTTTTGCGCCTTTGGCTGCGAGGTCGCTTATGTTCATGACTATGGCTTTGCGGGCTGCTTGCTGCATGGTCATTTGGGGTGGGATGTCGGTTTTGGCGACGAGCATGTCAGTTTTAAGAACTGCCAGGGTGGTTGCTGTTTGGATGGCTGAGACGTCATCGCCTAGGGGTACGGGCATGTTTGATGGGGTTTCTAGGTGTTTCCACATGGTTTGGATTATTTTTCGTTCGCCCATTTCTTTTGCGGTGGTCAAAGTGACAACTCTCTCTTGGCTGTATGGTTTGGTTGGGGAAATTTTTAAATTTGTGTGTGCTGTTGGGCTTTGGGACTTTGGAGGAGCATGGTTTGCTGCGGATTAGGCGGTTTGTCCAGGGAAAGGATGAGGCGGATTGGGTTAGGGTGTGGAATGGAGTTTTCGGTGAACGCTGGGACTGGAGACCGATGACGGTGGAGGAGATGGTTGTTTCTGAAAAGTCGCCTGACTTCGAGGCTGAAGGAAGGTTTATCGCCGAAATGAATTGGCAGCCTGTGGGGATTGTTCATGCTTACGTTGACAAGTTCAGGGAGGAAAAGAAGGGGTTCGTGAGGTCTTTTGGGGTGGTTCGGGAGTTTCGAGGCAAAGGCATAGAGGAGAAGCTTGCAGAGACTGCTTTGGAAGAGTTGAAGAAGCGTGGGATGAAAGTCGTTCAATGTGGAGCCAATGACGATCAGAAGGATATAATTCGCCTTTGGGAGGGCTTGGGGTTTAAGCTGGTTCGCAAGTTTAGCCTCATGACTAAAGACCTTTCAGAGATTCCGTTGGACGTTGGAGGGAACAGGGAAGTGGCGTTTGTGTCGTTGCGGAGGGATTCGGATGAGGATTTGAGGATGCTTAACTGGCTTGACAACGAGTGCTTTAAGGAGCATTTTAACTGGAGACCGAGTCCTGTTGAGCGGACGATTTTTACTGTGCGGGAAGACCCGTTTTTCCAAGTGCAGAAGTGGTTTTTTGCTCTCTTAGGTGGGAAGCATGTGGGATACGTTGGTGTGGGTGTTGATGAGAAGTATAATGTGGAGAGGGATGCGAAGTGTGGTTGGATTTTGGATATCGGGGTGTTGAAGTCTCATAGACGCGGTGGCGTTGGGACTCGGTTGATGTTGCATGGTATGGAGACGTTGAAGGCTATGGGTATGACTGCGGTGATGTTGGGGGTGGATGATTGGAATGTGACGGGGGCGATTAAGTTGTATGAGAAGGTTGGCTTCGTGGTGGCGAAGAAGGATTTTACCTATGAGCGAGGGGTTGTGTAACCACAAGCTTTTGCCATTTCACTTATGTAAGATACGTAAAAAGAATTATCGTTACAAGAAGAGATGGGCAATGAGCGAGATTAAGAAGTGTCCTAAGTGTGGTGGAGAGATGGTGAAGGGTTCGAAGGAAAACCTTGAAAGGAATTTTGCATGTACTCGTGGCGAGCCGAAACCAGAAGTGCCTCAGAATGTGAGGGTTCAACCCTATTACTGCAAAAGCTGTGGCTACATGGAATTCTACAGGGAGCTAACCGACGAAGAAGAGAGACAACCCCCTTCTCTTATTGAAGACGCAGAAAAAGCATTGGAACTACATAGGAGGGAAAAAAGGAATAGTTAGATGAGTGTTGGTATTGAATTTCTGTTCTTTGTGTTTCTATTACATGGTGTGGTAGCTTTTTTTGTGGGGTTTCTTTGGAGTGTAATACCCCGAAAGTCAATTGGTTTGATGGCATTTGCATTCTTTTACCTTGTCATTGCCATTTGGTATACTGCAGAATTCAACTTTCCCATGCTGATAGAGAGCACGTTTTTTGTCCTTTATGCCATCGTTGGATTGGTTGGTTTTGTATTTGGGGTCTTCTGGCTGGGCAAGCGAGGGCATTACAAAAAGAGCCACAGCGAGAGAGGTGCCGAACCATGAGTGAGCTTCGCACAGATTCCACATGTAAAAACCAGTAATAGACTACCTACAAACCCCAAACCAGAAACGAAAGCTCTAAATTTCCTAATGAACGTTCTTTTTCCGAAAGAGAATTCTGTGCCTCGGTGGCTCAGTTCGGTAGAGCAACGGTTTCGTAAACCGTCGGTCGCGGGATCGAAGCCCGCCCGAGGCTCTTCTTCGTGACATTTTCAAGAGCTAGTTACTTTCACCCATTTCTTGCCATTCCACATCTCTTTTTTGATTTTTTCAGGATAGTTTCTTTTAACTTTGTGGCGATAGAACTGATTTTTCTTCTCAACGTAGGCTATCAGGAAGAAAGGTAGAAAGTGACTTATTCTAGCATAGATTTTGTACTGCTCTTTGCCTTTGTTTTTGCTTAGCCCCATGCTATCAATGTTTCTAAAAAAAGGAGCCTTAGCATCCACTAAGAAGGGCCCGTTTTCACTTTTGACCAAAAAATCGAATTTTGTGCCTTTTAACTCGCCAAGTAATCTACAAAAATCGAATCCATCCATTTTTCTAGAGCGTTCGTCAATTAGGTTGACCTTTTTCAGAATTTCGTCTTTCTCTGCCTGATTTCCGCACGGTACTTTTTCAATGTACTCTTTGATACTCTTTACAAGCCAATTGAGTTTATCAGTACCTAAACGTATCATTTCATCTTGGAGAGCTTCTCTTTCAACGCATCCTTCAAGCAATCGCCTGACTTTGTCTATCTCATCTGTTAACTTTGGCGGATATCGAAAGTCTTCGACATTTTCTTTGCCATATAACTCTTTAAGGAACTCGAAAACTTTGTTCTCAGCATTGTTTGAACGCTTTCTATATGCAAGGTTTATCAAAGGATTATGTAATTTGAGACCTTTAAGTTTCCTCATTTTTCTTCTACAGAAGCATTTTGACAGTCTTCAATTTGAACCTTCTTAAAAAAGAACGAACGAAAGAAAGAAAGAAAAAAGAAATAGCACTTAAGCTAACCTTTCATAGAATATCGTCAAGTTGTATGTATGTTATTCTTTGTTCTTTCCTGCTTGAGTCCTGTCAATGGTTCTTCGGATTAATTCATTCTGGATTATGAGAATCTTGTTTTGTTCAAAAAGCGCTCTAAGTAACCTGACAATAACAGCGTCGGTTTCCGTAGAATCGCCAAACAAAAAAGCAAGCTTTCCATAAAGCGTTGAACCAAAATCCCATGTAGCTATTTCATCAATACTATCATTGATGGAATTTTGGAGTTCTTCATCACTCATATCAGTTCTAAAAATCAGCTTCGCTCTGTCTTTTTTTGTTTTGGCTTCGATTTTTGCTTTTGAAAGTTTTTCTTGCACCCGTGCTTCTTTTTCAGGCGTCTTTCTCTTATCTTTTTCTCTAAACAGCCTAGCCATTTCCAGAAATCCAAGCTCTTCTGCCATCTGTCCACATGCAGGGCACTTCCTGTCTGTGGTCTCTACAACGCCATTAAACGGGCACTCAATATTAGGGCAGCACCACGTTCCCAATTAGACTCTCCCTGCATAGGATTGTCGTTTGCTTATATTTTAGTATAATTGATGAAAAAAACGGAGAAAAAAGTTGTACACCATTTCACATGCAACTTAGAGCATGTTCTGCAGATCAACCAAATAATTAATAACGTCCACACAGGTTGCTGCCAAATACGGCTTTTTACCTAGAGAGATTTTTCTTCCAAACCGTAACACATACCTTTCATCCTTCTTCGGCAGTCCCACTTGGTCACCTAGAACAAATGTAGGATTCTCTCCAAACTTTACCTTCCAAACATCCTCCCCTTTCTCCTCCAAAACAAACACGTTCCCACCCTCCCGCTCCTTCTCCCTCACCACCCCCTGCAAACTCAACCTCACCACACTAACCCCAGGATGCACCCCACCACCCAAAACCTTCCGCAAAATCCCCTCCCAACTCCGCTCATCCGTCCTCGCATCCCGCAACCCCCGCCCATCCACAGTCAAACACAAAGGCGGCCTCGGCGGACCACCCAAAACCACCCTGAAAACCACGTCCCGACGAACCGCACCCGACGTAAACAAACCCAACAACAAACACTGATAAACCACATCCAACCGCCCCCCCTCACGTAAATTCTCGAAACCACCATCAGTCTTGCCCCGACGGGAAAACAAAACAAACTCCCTCAAAACACCACCCCACACATCAGCCTATTAGCATCTAAATAGAACAGCCTGGACCCCGCGCAAAACACACACAAACACAACTAAGGCGTATACTTGAACGGATGCCTCGAACGCTCCCTATTCTCCAAAACCTCACCCACAAACGGACGCCCCTCTACAGCCTTCCGCACCGCATGCCTCATCGCCTTATAGTTATTAATATACACACGCTGCCTATCCACCGCAGACGGATGCACAAACACATTGACAATCACAACCAAATCCTCCACCACACTCTGAGGAACTGTTCCGTCAGCCACACAGTCAGCCACAGCCTTCGCCACACCCGCCTGTGCCGGACCATAAACCATACTCGCCTGCCGCATATTCTTAATTGTCACAGTAGGCACCATCAACGTCACCGGCTTCACCAAAACATTAGGCTCCAAAATCGCCACCAAAGGCTCGTGCCCAGGAGTCGGATTCGCCTTAGCCCGCGCATACGCCTCACCCACAGGGCCATCCTTCACCCCAATCATCAAATCAATATGCGCCACTTCTGCACCATCGCCAGCCAAAGCCTCGCCCACACGAAGCTTGAATCCACGAATCACTTCAGGTGTGATATGCACAGCTCTAAACCGCTCCTCCAAAACCTTCTCCTCAACCTCAAACCTAACAGGCTTCGCCTCAATCTTACCAAGCTTCTCCAAATCCAACCTCAACTCCTCCCGAGCCTCATAAGTAAGCTCTCCACCAACACTCAAAGGCAACCTCACAGAGCCCACTTTAATCCCAATCATATTCAACGCCTCCTTAGTCCCAACCGCCCCACTCGCCGCTGTAATCCTGGCAATTTTCTGAACCTTGTACTGCAACTCCCGCGCCCTTTGTAAGTCACCCTTCTGTATACAGTTGTAAATCTCAACCCAAACATCAGAAATAAAATTGGCGCTTGCTAGTATGGCTCCGCTAGCCCCCGCGGCTAAAGCCGCCACAACCACCTCATCATGACCACACATCACATTAATCTTGTCACGAACCTTCTCCAAAACAGCCAAAATGAAGCTAAGCTGCCCACTGCTATCCTTCAAACCAACAATGTTTGGAACCTGCGCTAGATCTTCCACCATCTGCCACGGCAAAGGTAGACCGGTGCAT
>Ga0209636_10002503_pt1 | contig 18726 bp, 19 predicted proteins | sample DeeMarSWOR152_54_FD_187464 | JGI IMG/M metagenome (GOLD analysis project Ga0209636, IMG submission 187464) | Marine sediment microbial communities from White Oak River estuary, North Carolina - WOR-1-52-54 (SPAdes) (version 2) | ecosystem: Environmental > Aquatic > Marine > Intertidal zone >... | reverse complement strand
CTGCCCGCTGACATGCAACCGATAAGAGACATTGCTGACAAATACGGGCTTGCAATAATTGAAGATGCAGCTCAAGCCCACGGTGCAACTTATAAAGGAAAACCGCCAGGCGCCTTCGCTGATGCTGCATGCTGGAGCTTTTACGCAAGCAAAAACATGACGACTGGCGAAGGTGGAATGATAACAACAAACGATGACGAACTTGCGGAGAAGATGCGGTTCATGAGAAGTCATGGAGAAAAAGTGAAGTACGAGTCCCTCATGCTTGGGCACAATTATCGCATGCCAGAAATGCAAGCAGGAATAGGCTGCGTACAATTAGAAAAACTGCCGAAATTCTCAGCCAAAAGACGTGAAAATGCTAAAAGACTATCAGCAAAACTTGGAAAGGCAAAGAACTTACAGTTGCCAAAAGAACCCAGAGGCTACAAACATAGCTGGTATCTTTACACTGTTAGATTGAAAGGTGCGAACAGAAAGAAGAGAGACAAAATAGTTGAAACACTACGACAAAAAGGCATAGGCACAGAAGTCTATTATGTCAACCCTATACACCTTATGCCCTATTACAGAAAATTCGGCAAATACCGGCTTCAGGAAACAGAAAAAGCCGCCAGGCAGGTGTTTTCGCTACCAGTACATCCAGGCGTTACAGCAAAGCAGATAGATTTCATAGCTGAATCTGTCCTACGGGGCATAGCGTAGTTTTTCACTTAAGGTTTATATGGGGTAAATTGAAGTAGTATGGAATCTATCGTTTGCTTGAGATTTTGGAGACGAGCCATATATGCAAAAAATCAAGGTTATTATAATGGGCGCAGCTGGCAGAGACTTCCACAACTTCAATGCTTACTTCAGAAACAACGACGCCTATGAAGTTGTAGCTTTCACGGCTACACAGATTCCAGGTATAGCAGAAAGGGGTTACCCACCTGAACTTTCAGGTCCTAACTATCCGAATGGCATATCGATCTATCCAGAAGAGGAACTGCCTAGGCTAATAAAGGACCATGATGTTGACCAAGTTATTTTCGCATATAGCGACGTTTCCCATGAGTATGTTATGCATAAGGCTTCTATGGTGCTGGCGAACGGCGCAGACTTCCGATTGATGGGCCCTAAAACAACGATGCTTAAAGCTAAGGTTCCGCTGGTTGCAGTGTGCGCTGTTAGAACTGGTTCAGGGAAAAGCCAAACGTCACGGCAAGTCGCAAAAATCTTGAAAAACAAGGGGTTAAGGGTTGTTGCCATACGACATCCAATGCCCTACGGAGACTTAAGGAAGCAGATTTGGCAGCGTTTCGCTTCTTATGAGGATTTGGACAAACATGAATGCACAATTGAGGAGAGGGAAGAATACGAGCCGCACATTGACAACGGTATAATCGTTTATGCAGGAGTCGACTACGAGAAAATTCTGAGAGAAGCGGAAAAAGAAGCAGATGCCATCGTTTGGGATGGAGGCAACAACGACTTACCTTTCTATAAGCCTGACTTGCACATTGTTGTAGCTGACCCGCATAGGGCTGGAAACGAACTTTCCTACTATCCCGGAGAGGCTAACCTAAGAATGGCCAACGTCATTATAATTAACAAGCTTGATACAGCGGATCCGAAAAATGTTGAGAAAGTCAAGAAAAACATCAAGACAGTTAACCCGAAAGCCAAAGTGTTAGAAGCAGCTTCACCTGTAACGGTTGACAGGCCCGAATTGGTTAAGGGAAAGCGGGTTTTAGTCATTGAGGACGGCCCAACATTAACCCATGGGAACATGCCTTATGGTGCTGGAACAGTAATAGTCAAAAAGCTTGGAGCAAGAGAAATGGTTGACCCGAGACCTTACGCTGTTGGTTCTATAAAAGAGACTTATGAGAAATACCCGCATTTAGGGGCGATTCTTCCAGCGGTTGGTTATGGTGATAAGCAGATAGCTGAACTTAAAGCGACCATTGACCGCACACCATGCGACGCTGTAGTGATCGGAACTCCCATTGACTTAAGAAGAGTGATGACTATGGACAAGCCGACTGTAAGGGCGAAATATGAACTCAAAGTGTTAGGGCCAGCAACACTCGAAGAGATTTTGGAAGAATTTCTTCAAAGAAGTGGAAAAGGATGAGTGGCGAAGAAACAGAAATCTCACGTGTAAAAATAAAATTTTCAATCGATGATTTAGGGGAAGCCGAAGGAGTGCTTATACGTCATTTGGCACCCAGAACCGTAGATATGATTGCTAGAAAACTTCCGCTAGAAGGCAGAACGGCCCTGTGGAAAGAAGAAGTCTACTTCGAGATACCCGTGAAAATGGGTGAAGAAAAAGCAAAAAGCACGGTGGAAAAAGGAACGATAGCCTTTTGGCCCATGGGAAGCGCAATATGCGTATTCTACGGAGAGACTCAACCATACAGTCCAGTGAACGTTCTCGGCGAGATAACGAAGAATCTTGAGCTGTTCAGTAGAGTGAAAAGTGGGACAAAAATAAAGGTGGAAAAATGTTAGAGCCTAAGGTTAAGCAGTTTCTTGTTCGCCATTCTTTCTATGGCGCGTGAACCAATGAGAAGAGTCCATAATTTTTAATAGCAACATGAACGAAATCCATCTCTCATTAAATGGGGCGAAGGGATGACAAAAGATTCAGGCGTAAAAGTGGTTTTGACGGCTTCTGCCACCGAAATGAGTGAGTTCTACAACAATCCCTTCGTCGCGTTCGTCGCAGGATTCCCCAAAGGACCCGTACCATTATGGTTTTTGAGGAAAACAATATATCCACCAGTGCAACGCAACAGTGACGGAAGGGCTAAATACGCGCCTTACGGCTTGAGAAAGGCAGAAGCTCTTCTTTTAGAAAACGGTTTTGACAAGTCAGAAGTAATAGTTGCCCATCCCTTCGACCTTGACTCATTTGTCGGACCAGACACAAAAGTGGTAGGTATATCCACTATGGACCCAACGGGGATGGGATTCGTCAGTAAAACCTATTCTTCACTCGTTGGCGGGGGCGAACCCATGAACGCCATCGAATTCAGAGAGGTAGTGACGCATCAGAGTGTTCGAAAGTATAAGCCTAAAATAGTTGTTGGTGGTTTTGGAGCATGGCAGCTGGAACGCAAAGGAGTGGCAGAGAGCTACGGAATAGATTGCGTAGTCATTGGAGAAGCCGAAACAGTAGTATCAGAGATCTTCAGAAAAGCGGTAAACGGTGAACCGCTTCCCCACGTAGTCCGGGTCAAAAGAAGCCCAGAGATCGAGGATGTGCCAACTGTTAGACACGCGGCTATCCATGGAGGTGTAGAGGTTTCTAGGGGTTGTGGTCGTAACTGTCAATTCTGTACGCCTACGATGCAGAAAAAACGTGATATGCCCCTTGAGAAAATTATGAAAGAAGTGGAGATCACTGTAAGAGAAGGTGGTTCTCGGATTACGTTGATCACCGAAGACCTTTTCCTCTATGGTCGGAGGAACAAGCGTTTCATCCCTAACAAGAAGGCAGTTCTAAGATTAGTTGAGAGTGTAGCGTCCTACCCCGGAGTTAAGGCTATACAGCCATCGCATATTTCCTTAGCTCCAGTGGTTTGCGATCCGAAGATGATTCAAGAGATAGCCGAAATCTTAATCCAATATCATTGGTATAATCATGGAAAGAAGTCAATAGTGACTTCTGAAACGGGTGTAGAAACTGGAAGTGTTAGGCTTATGCGAAAGTACATGGCTGGAAAACCGCTTCCTTTCAAGTCTGAGCAATGGAAAGAAATCGTTAGTCAAGCCTTTGGAATACTAAACGATAATGATTGGTATCCGCTTGCCACTTTAATAATTGGGCTTCCAGACGAAAAGGAAGAAGATGTCATGGAAACGCTTGAGTTGATGGACGACTTGAAAGATTATTACGCCTTCTTTGTTCCATTGCTTTTTGTACCGCTGGAAAACTGTCTACTAATGAACAAACGTGGAGCAGAACTTGATTCCCTTTCAATGGCTCGCTGGGAATTCCTCACCCGATGTTGGGAGTATAATACTAGAGTCTGGCGGGATTCCTTCTTAGGATACAGAATTCGTAACCCGCTACTTTGCAAAATTGTTAAGCGAATAGCGATTCCATCGGTGGGAAGGTTAGCGGGAATCTACTACGGAGCGAAACATGGTAAAATGATGAAAACCGCCATTCGGAGAATGGTGAATGCTTAGACATCTATCTCGAGAATTCCGTACATTGTCAAATCTACGACATCAAGCTTTCACAACAGGCCAACCGAAGACTTATCAAAGTCCGTATCTACGAGAATATTGGTCATAACGCTTTTAGCAAATCAATAGTTACAGTATAAGATTTGAGATGGCTCTAAGCATCTGTGGCTGAAACTTGATCTTCAGGCTTTTAGTGATCAAAGAAAAACGCTTTCTCTCCAGCTTTTTAAAAGCCTTTCACATTCTTCTTTTATTTGTTTGTTTCGGCTTTTCTTTTTCAGTAGTTTGAGGAATTCTGTGCGTTTTTGAACTGAACGCTTTTCGGCTGCACCGCCAAAATAGAGTTTGCCTTCAAGATATTCTTTCATGTGATTTGCTTTTTGTATAAAGAGGCTGGCGGCGTCCACTGGATTTTCTACAGCGTATTTATTTGTCCAGATTGTTGCGTCTGCCTCGCGGAGTTGGGTTAAGCCGTCGATTTCAACTATGCTACGGATGTACATTCTTAAAGAATTGTGGTAGCCGGCAGTTTTGATAAGTTTCAATGCTTGGCTCACTTTCTGTTTGAAGATTAGGCTTCCCTTAACCGTTAAACGATGTTTGTAGCCTTTCTTGACGAGTTCGCCAGCTTTTTTAAGCTCTTCGGTTGTGTAGATTCTCTTGGGAAATTCCAATCAGATTTTGACCCCTAGCAGCTGATAAAGAAACTTAGGTAAAACAGATTTTTGACTTAGTCTACCGCCTTGTAGATTTTTAGGGTGTGGTTTCCTGAAACCATTTGAACCACGCCACGTTCTTCTAGCCGCTCAAGGAAGTCTTTCGCTGCACTTATTCTCACGTTCAAACGGGAAGCCACAACGTATGGTGTTAGAACCCGCATTTTTTTCAGTTCGCCTATTATCTTTTCATTTTTCGGGTCTGGCGGAACTATGGCAGATGGTTTTTTTTCTTTGAGTCCTGTCGTTTTCTCTTTTTTCTTTTTCTCCTCTTTTCCTTTCCTCGTTTGCATGCGTTCTACTTGCTTTAAACTGAGTTTCTTTTTTCCACCCATAGATTCGTTCCTCGTCTTGTGAAGGTGGGAAACGCTACTTATAGGATTTTCTTATTTAAGATGTATGTCTCTGGTTTGTATAAAAAGGGAGAATGGGGAAGGGAAGTTATTTGCCCATGACTTTTCTAGCAGCGATTTCTATGTCTTCAGCTTTTATTGTTTTTCTTCCAGCGTGCATCGCGAAGTCTAGGGCTTCTTTCGCGATTTTTGTTCCTACTTGCTCTAAGGCTTTTGCCAGTTCTTTTGCTGCTGCTTCGCTTACTCTTTCAGCTCCAGCTTTTTTGCATAGTCTGTGCATTGGGGCAACCGCTAATTCTAAACCAGCCATAAAGACTCCTCTGTAGCCTCTTTTTGTATTTAAAGCAATATTTAACGTTTATTGCTCTTTCTTTGCCAAAATCTTCCATTAAAGCTTGGTAATATTCAGATAAGAGAGGAAATTATAAAAAGGAAACTAGCCTACCGAAGGCGTGGTTCAAGATGAAGTTTGTTGACGCCCATGTGCATCTTTCGGATGAGGAATATGCTGAGGATATGGATGAGATAATTGCTGAAGCAAAGGATTCCAATGTCGTTGCTTTGGTTTCGAACTCGATGGATTATGAAACGAGCGTTGGGAGCCTAAGATTGTCTGAAAGATATCCGGGGATGGTTTTTGCTGCTTTAGGTATTCATCCGTGGAATGTGAGGAATTTGACAGAGGATGAGCTTCTGCAGGTTTCGGAGTTAATTGCAAGACAGAGGCAGAATAGGGCTTTGGTGGCTGTTGGAGAAATAGGCTTAGACTATAAGTATGTAAAGATTTGGGACAAGCAGCTGATGGTTTTTGATCGTATGCTTAAGTTGGCTGAAAATCTTGATTTGCCAGTCATAATTCACTCGCGGGGCACGACGGCCCAGATTGTTGAGATGCTTCCGTCATATAACCTCAGAAAGGTTTTGCTACACTGGTTCAGCAGACCAATCAGCGCCTTGACCAAAGCCGTGGAACGTGGATATTATATTACAGAGGGGGCGCCGACGGCTTATTCAAATGGTATTCGCGACATTGTTAGGCGGACACCGCTAACTAATTTATTGACTGAAACGGACGGTCCAGTTCGATTTTATAAAAGTCCGTTTAAGGGTAAGAGGACGACGCCGGCTTTCATTCCAACAGTTGTTGAGGCAATAGCGGAAATCAAAAGCATGGGTGTTGCCGATGTTGCTGCACAAATAATCAAAAATTTCGAAGAATTCTTCAGGATAAAGTTAAATTAAGCGGGATAGTTTCTGCATAGATTCAGAAGTGGAAAACGAGAAAAGTGTAGTTGCTATCAGTTTAAATGAATGCTGCAGGTTGAAAGACATCAGGGCAATGGGGCTGTAACATTGAGTACAGGCAAAGCATGTATTAAGGCAGTCACTTTTGATCTTTGGGAGACCTTGCTTCTCGAAAAAAATGGGTGGAACTTACGAAGGACAAACGCTCGCTGCGAAAGTCTTGCAAAGACCTTAGACAAATTCAGCGTCAAGATTTCTGTTGAGCAGTTGGCGTCGGCCTTCAAGAAAATGGGTCCTTGGCTTGAAAGTGTTTGGGAGACGAAAAACGAGGCTACTCATCTGGACCAGATCCGGTTCGTCATCAGAACAGCGTCAAAGGGTTTGATCACAGTAAAAGAAGAATGGATTGAAGATTTGAGTTCGGCTTATGTTTCACCTTTCCTTGAAGTCGCTCCTTACTTGAACCCAGATGCTCGCAGAGTGTTGAGGTGGTTGGAAGACCGAAACAAGCTCGTCGGACTGATATGTAACACGGGGCTAACTCCGGGATTTGGCTTACGGAGGTTTCTTGCAAAAGAGGGCATTGCAAAGTGCTTTGATCTGATGCTTTTTTCTGACGAAGTGGGCGTTCGCAAGCCTAACCCTGAAGTATTTCAAATGGCTACGCAAAGATTGGGAGTAAAGGCATTTGAAATCGTTCACATAGGCGATAACTTGAAGAGCGACGTGTGGGGAGCTAAAAATGCGGGGTTGAAAGCGATATACCTTTCAACCGAGGTTGGACGAGACAGAATAGCTGAGTCTGATCCTACATCACTTGTATCGATCTCGAGAAAGCTCAACAACTTAACGGAAGATCAGATAGTTCCCGATAAGACTATAACCTCTCTCGCTATGGCCATAGAAGCGATTCAAGAACTCGATAGATAAAGCTCCAAGATCGGGCAACCCTCTTGATGATGACGATGCCCACACCGATTAGAGGTTAATACTAAATTGATTTTAGACAGTTCTAATTATTAACATGCGGAGCGGATAGAATGGAGTCTGATGACAAGGAGCAGTGGAATGAGGCTGCAGAGAGCTGGGTCAAGTTTGTTCGAAGCGGCAAGAATTACTACTCGGAATATCTAAACGGCCCGGCATTAAAGCGGATGGTTGGAGACGTCGAGGGGAAAAAGGTGCTTGACATGGGCTGTGGTGAGGGCTACTGCTCAAGACTTTTCGCGAAGGCAGGTGCTGAAGTCACAGGCATCGACCTCAGTGAAGCCCTGATAAAGGCAGCGGTGGAGGAGGAAGAAAGAAATCCCCTTGGAATCGAGTATTTTGCTGCTGACGCAACGAACCTGAACATGCTTGAATCCGAGAGCTTCAACGTCGCATTCAGCTATATGGCGCTGTTGGACATACGGAACTACGAGGGGGCGATATCTGAGGCGTCCCGAGTCCTGAAGACAGGGGGAAGATTTGTCGTTTTGATAGAGCATCCCTGCTTCACGTTGTTTCGAGTTTTAGATGGGAAAGTAGTGAGTGGATGGGAGACACGCGTCCGTGAAGACGGTTCGAAGGAGTACGTGTACTACTGGATTGCCGACTATTTACGAAGGCATAGCTACGCTGTCGAGTGGAAGCACGATCGACTGACATCAAGCTTCGTGACTACGGGTTTTCATCGACCCCTTTCCGATTACGTGAACACTCTGAGCAAACATGGATTCGCCGTTACGGGACTGGACGAGCCTCAGCCCCTAGAGGAGGGAGTTAGAGTTCATCCTCCCATGAAAAAGCATTACAGAGTCCCTCAATCAATGGTCATCGAAGCCACCAAGATCACGAGACAACACGCGCTGGGATGAGTAAAGTTAATTTAGTCATGTTGTTTTATGAAGGCTTACTTCAACACTGCTTTACATGTTAGAGGCGAAACAACGTGTGTTTGGGGGAAACTGTAGTTTGGGCAACGTGCGAACAGAACACATTAAGCGGCTAGCGAAGGAGCTTATTAGGCGTTTCCCTGACAAATTTTCTAACGATTTTAAAAGCAACAAACAGGCGGTTAGTATGCTGGTACAGGGAGCCACGCCGAAAGTGAGAAACAGGGTTGCAGGGTACATAACACACGTTTTTGCTGGAACCCAAACAATATCCTCAGACGAAAGCATGGAAGAAGGCGAGTAACCTTTTAAAACAGGTTTAGTTTCTAACAAATGCGAAAAAGGCGAAAGTAGAATGATGGACGATTATAGGAGAAGCTGGGCGCTACGGTATCTACGTGAGGCAAAAGCAGAACTTGAAGCCGCCAGAAAAATGCCTTACATAGCGCCAAGCCTAGTTCTGGAGGCCGTGAGAAAAGCTCGAAATGCCATATACTACAGCCTAGGAGAACCGGCTTTCATAGAAAATATCATCAAAGAAACAACAGAAACACAAACAATCAGCGACCCAGTTTTAAGATGCCTCATTGGAATCGAAGAAACAGTACAAAAAATAAATCAACTGAGACAAGCAGACGGGGAAACAACCATGAAACAGGCAGACAACCTAATAGAACTGGCCTCAGCCATAGTTGAAACCTTAATCGGAGAAAAAACAAAAGACTAAAAAAGCGTCAAAGCCCTTCAGCTACGCGATCTAAAGCCTTCTTAACGTTTACAGTGAGACTAGCGAAAAAGTGAAATGTCCACGGGATTTCTCGAAGTTCACCTTTCAATATGGGAGTAACGCAAAAAATGGATAACGGTTAAAGTTTTTCTTTAGAAGAGAGATCCATCATTGTGAAACCTGAAACCATTTTCGGATAGAAATCTGTAGATTTTTCAGGCATCCTTTCATGCTTTCGCGCTATCTTCAAAACCGTTTCCGGAGTTGTTGCATTAACTAAGAATGCCAGTTTGGCTTCTTCACTGTCCACTTTTTCCATGGCGTTCTTTATCCACCTTACGTAGAGTATGTCCTCATCGATTTTTAGTTCACCAGTTTTCATGATGCCCTCGAAAATAACATTTTTCAGTATGGTTACGTCAAGAGAACGATACTCACTTGACCAAGCAACATCCATGAACTGAGAAACGGTTTTTTCATCTCTTAGCACTAACCCATAAGCCTTTCTTCCATCATAAGCGCAGAAAGCATGCTTCTTCTTGTGGCTTTCCAGAAAACTTCTTAGATTTTCAGTGTTGGCATCGATTTCTGAGACTGCGAAGAAATTCTTCAACTTCTGCAAAGTGTCGTCAGTTAGCTTCATTTTTTTCAGAAGGCGATGTGTTGGCAAAACGATTAACCCTTCATCTTGAATGGGAACCATGTAACTCATTCGAAAACTGAACGCTGAATCTTCTGTCCACTCTTGGTGTCTGCGTCTTTCATCCCTGTAGGTGATAGCTGTCTCGTATCTGTGATGCCCATCAGCAATCACAAACTGCTTATCTATCACCGCCTCTTGAACCAACTTTATCTTTTCCGGATCTGTTAATCTCCAAATAAGGTTTCTAACTCCTAAAGAGTCTTCGACATCTATTAATGGGCGATTTTCTGCGATTTTTACGAAAAGATTAATGGTTATTTTTTCCGGGTCTTGATATAGCAGAAACCCCGTTTCGAGGTTCTTTTGCGTTGCTCGCAACATATTTAATCGGTCGATTTTTGGTCCTTTAAGTGTAATTTCGTGAGGGAGAACTCTATTTTCCTCATAGGGATGTAAGCGTAAAGCAGCGATAAATCCTGTGCGAGTGTAGGTTTTTCCGAAGAGCTCGAATTCTTGTCTGTAGATAAAAATCGCGGGTTCATCATCCTTTTTCAATATTCCTTCACTCATCCATTGGCGTATTCGCTGCTTGGATATTTCATATCTGTTTTCTTCAATTGGCAGGGTTAGTCGGCAGTAGTTATACTCTGATTTCTTATAGTATTCCTTCCGCATGTCCTGATCGATTTTGTCATAGGGTTGAGCGATTAGATTTTCGTAGTCGCCTGCTTTTTCAGTATATCGAATGGCTCTGAATGGCCTAATTTCGACCATACAGTCCGACTCACTTCAACTTCTTTAGTTCTTCAATCACTCTTTCAGCTACTTGCACACCTGCCCTCAGCTGAGCTTCTCCAGTTTGAGCACCAATGTGAGGTGTTGCGCAAACATTATCAAGCGTAAGCAGCTTGTGTTTTCCAGGTGGTTCTTCTTCAAAAACGTCTACTGCTGCAGCTTTGACTTTGCCTGATACAAGAGCTTGGTATAGTGCCTGTTGGTCGACTACTCCGCCGCGTGAACAGTCAATTATCGTGACTCCATCTTTCATCATGTTGAATTCTCGTGTTGACAGCATATGCTTGGTTTGCGGAGTTAGCGGAATGTGAATTGAGATGAAGTCGGCTTTCGGAAGCATTTCTTCCAAGGAAACAAATCGGTCGTAAACTCGGCTTCTTACAACAATCACTTTCATGCCTAGGGTTAAGGCCAGTTTTTCAACTATTTTCGCAATGTTTCCGTAGCCTATTAACCCAAGAGTTTTCCCATAAACTTCTACGCCTTTAAGTTGCTTCTTTTCCCATTTTCCTTCACGAAGAGTGACTGTTCCTTTCACTATTTCTCTTGCAAGTGCAAGCAGGTGACCGATTGCCAACTCAGCGACACTGATTGAGGATGCTTGAGGAGTGTTCACTATGGTGATGCCCATTTCTTTGGCTTTTTCTAAATCTATGTTGTCCAAGCCTATGCCCGCTCGTCCAATGACTTTAAGATTTTTTGCGTTAGCGATTAAGTCGCCTTTGACTTTGGTGGCTGATCGAACGACAAGCGCGTCGTACTCACCCACGATTTTAGGAAGTTCGTCTTTAGGCATGTCCCATGCTTTCGTGACTTCGTAGCCTTTCTCTTCAAGCAGTTTTACGCCTTTGTCAGCAATCTTGTCGCAAACTAGGATTCTAAATGTCACGTTCCTCTCCTAACCCCCAGATTTCGTTAATATGCCAGAGAACCTCTTTGATTCCCTCGAGATCCCATTCACCCATATGGCCGATGCGGAAGGTTTGTTCAGCTAGTTTGCCATAACCGTTGGAAATCATGAAATGTCTTTCTGCCAATTTCTCATTCAGTTCCTTCACGTTTTTTCCCAAAGTGTTTTTGACACAGGTGACCGTGATTGATTCGTATCCTGGTTCGGCAAACAACGCGAAATGTTTCTTTGCCCATTCTTGCGTGTATTCCGCCATGGCTTTGTGCCTTTGATATACACCTTCAGGTGTTTCCTTCAGCAATAAATCCATTCGTTTGTCAAGTGCATACAGAAGCGGGATGTTTGGAGTGAACGGTGTCTGATGCTTTCTCGCGTAATAATCCAAAAGGCCAACCAGATTTGTGTACATGCCTCGGTTGGGCACTTCCCTAGCTCTTTCTAAGGCTCTATCGCTGACGATTCCGACTGCTAGTCCTGGAGGCAAGGCGAAACACTTTTGCGTTGAAGCGAAGATGATGTCGCAGCCAAATTCTGACGGCAACGTTTTGTCGCCTACCATTCCGGAAATGCTGTCAATTGCAAGCATTACGTTGGGGTAGCTGCTTCTCATCATTTTTCCAATCTCGTATATTGGGTTTCGTACTCCAGTTGACGTTTCGTTGTGGCAAATAGCCAGCGTGTCATATTCTCCTGAACCAAGTTTTTCCATGATAATATCTGGCTTAACCGCTTTCCCCCACTCTACTTCGAGAAAATCAACTTCTTTACCGCAAGCTTGTATAGCTTTTCCAAATCTTTCCGAGAAGGCTCCGTTAGTGCAAGCTAGGGCTCTCTCCTTTACAATGCTTCTGCCAACTATGTCGAACCACAGTGTTCCCGAGGACGTAGTGACAGTGGCTTTATAGTTGTCTGGCAACCGAAAGAATTCATTCAGTTTCTTTATGATTCCTGTATATAATTCTGAAAACTCTTTGCCTCGATGTCCAATCAGAAAACGGGCTTGTTCACGGAGCATTTCGGCGCTTACTTCGGTTGGTCCAGGTATCAAGAGTCTTTTATGCATTTTCTCCACCTTTTATGGAGAGCATTTAGAGGAAATATGATATTTAACCATTTACACATGTTTTTTCATGTTCGATGTTCTAAAGACCAGAATTTTAGCTTGGCTTTCGAATTTTTAGAACTTCTCGGTTTACCAGATTCGGCGGGATTCTTTCCTCAAAGAATGCAATTAGGTTTTCCGCGACCATCTCAGCCATTCTGGAACGAGTCTCGTGGCTACTGCTTGATATATGTGGAGCTACAACAATATTGTCGAGCTTAAGCAATAGATTATCTATAGGTGTAGGTTCTCGCTCTAAAACGTCTAATCCAGCCCCTGCAATCCATTCTTCTTTCAACGCTCGGTAAAGTGCCTTCTCATCTATTACTGCGCCTCTTGAATTATTTATCAGATAAGCTGTCTTTTTCATGAGCCCGAGCTTTTCCTTGTTTATCATATGATAAGTCTGCTTCGTCAGGGGAACGTGAATACTGATGAAGTCTGATTTCTTAAAAAGCGTGTCCAAGTTCACGCGTTTCGCGCCTAACTCCTTTTCTAATTCGGGTCTGGAAACAACGTCATAGTAGAGTATTTTCATGTTGAAACCTTTTGCTCTCTTCGCAACTGAGGAACCTATCCTTCCAGCACCAACTACGCCTATTGTTGCGTCGTGAACGTCTCTGCCTAACAACATGCTCGGGTGCCAGCTAACCTTCCACTTTCCAGTTCTCACATATCTGTCTGCTTCAACAACACGCCTTGCAACAGCCATCAAAAGCGCCCAAGCAAAATCCGCAGTAGTTTCGGTTAAAACTTCAGGCGTGTTTGTCACATATATGCCTCTTTTCGTGGCTTCTCGCATGTCTATATTGTCGAAGCCAACTGCAATCTGAGCAACAATCTTCAATTTAGGTGCTACGTCAAAAACTTCTGCATCAATCTTGTCAGACAAAAGCGAAACAACAGCGTCAACATTTCTAACTTTTTCGATTATCACTTCTCTAGGAGGAGGCCCATATTCAGGCCAAATCTCAGTGTCGAAACGTTCCTTTATCATCTTCAGACCGCTTTCCGGAATCTCACGGGTAACGTAAACTTTTGTTTTCAACATGAAAACTCACCACAAAGATTTGCGGAATTCCGTTGTCAACATTAACCTATTATGCTTATCCTATATGAAACTTGAATTATTGAGCTTCAGCGCAAATATACTTTTTTTCTTTTAATTCAAGTGGGCATCCGCCCCCGCAAACTGATAGTAGTGGACACTTCTGGCATTTTTCAGGAACATACTCATTTGCTCTTATGCTTTTGCAGGTCTGATGATTCCAGATTTTTGACCACTCATCTTCAAGGATTTTTCCGACAACTTGAAAATAGCTTTGGCAGGGATAGACTTCGCCTTGGGGTCCTACGCACATGTTGATTCTGGCAGCGCTACATGATTTGACCCCTAATCCAAGGTTGACTGGGTCAAGTTGACAGTACTGAGTTGGCGTATACCACATAAACTTCATTTCAAGTTCACGGGTTTTTTCCTGAATTCTAGGCAAAAGTTCTTTCAATTCATCAATTGTCAGGGCAAATTCATCGGCTATTCTCGGAGCATTTCCAGAATAGATCAAGCTGTTGCACCCGAAGACCCTCACTCCTAAGTCGTGCAGAAACTCGATTGTTTTCAAGAATCCGTCTGCATTGTGTTTGTTGAGTGTGGTGTTTGTTGTGGCGTAAATAGGTGTCGGGATCACGTTTTTTATTCCTTCTACGGTTTCCCGCCAGCTTCCTTTAACAGATGTGATGAGGTCATGTATAGAAGGGTCGTGCGATTCAATGGTGATCTGCACGAAGTCGAGTCCAGCGTCAACAAGTTTTCGTACATATTCTTTGTCTTTTAGTCGTCTTCCATTTGTGACCAAACCTGTAACTGTGCCCTTTTCTTGTGCATAACGTAATAGTTGTGGCAGGTCTTCGCGTAAGGTTGGTTCGCCGCCCGTGAATGTGAAGATGAAGATGCCAGTGTTATGTAGTTTGTCGATTACCTTTTTCCATTGGTCAGTGTTTAGCTCTGGAGTTTCATGTGGTCCACCTGCGTAGCAGTGAATACAATTGTTCTGGCATCTGTAGGTCAAGGCTAAGTCCATCCGTATGGGGGCAGACAGCTCTCGGGAAAAGGGTTCTATGCGTTCAACATCAAGAAATGATATTGGACAGACCTCTTCTGTCTGAGCTAACGTACTTATGGTATAGATCATTCGTTCGTGATATTTTTGGGCGACAGCTTTCTTAACTCGGTAAATTCGCCTAATGTTTTCGACAGATTCGTCAGTTGTCATACCCATCATGAAGAAGTAGGCGTGAGCTGTGGCTGTCTCATTGAGGTACAACACCGTGTTAGCGCTAATGACCAACAGACCTGCCCGGTCAGGTTCTACGCGCAACTGAAGAGCCATGCCAGCGAATTCCCCTTTTCCACGGTATGTATACAGCCCTGTTGGGACTGTTGAAGCTCTAATCTTTTTCACCTTTTTAAGGAAACTCAGGCCTCATTTCCTCCCTTAAGCAGCTCCCACTCCTCCGGAAGCACATGCACAGGCGCATGAAACGCAAGCACAAACACAAGCACATGAGGCGCATGCACACACGCAACTAGCCCCTTCACGGGCTGGCGCTCTTGACGTATGTTGAGAGGGAGGTGGTGCTGGAAGTATCGAATTTGCGAATTTTTCTATGTTAACGACTATGTTGCTGGCTGTTTTCTCAATAGACGTTACGATATTGTTGGCGAATTCTGCGCCTGGAATTGTTGGAGGCGGCTTGGTGCTCGCTGGGAGAGGTTTGTAGGTGGGTTTGGGATAGTAATACGTGTAGCCATACCAATACCACCACCAACCTGTTTCAGGTTTGAAAACCCTATCGCTGAACGTTCCTTTAGTTTGAGATTCAAAGTCTTTGTCTAGAAGCAGCCATAACAGATTTTCATTGTACGCTTTGGACGCAATTTCTGGTGTTCCAGCTTGCCTCACTTGCTGCCACGCTTTTGCAACTATGTTCTTGTAATATGCTATTGTGTCTTGTCTACAGTAACCGCGAAGTTTTGCCTCAACGGTGTCACGTAACTGCATGATTGTCTTTGCAAGTTTCACTTCATCCAATGTCCCGTTCTTTTTTATTGCTTCAAGAGAACTCCTCTCATAGTACCGTAGAGGCGCTTCATATGTTCCAGTTTTATCCTTGAAGGATTCCATGACTTCGAGTTTCAAAGCTGGCGTCGTGGCTTTAACCCAAACTGCCTTTTTCATTAAGAGACTGTAAAGTATCTCGGTTACGATTTTTGTTGGGGGGAAATCAAGGATATATGAGGCTTCTACGGCTGTTAACCCGCGTCTCACTCCGAGCGTTTCAATTCGCAAGATGGGATTTGCGTATCCTCTCTTCCTGAGCACAATGACCGCACAGCATATGCCGATAGCTGAAACTCCGAGAATCGCATATCCTACAATGTTCCAATCAATACCTCTCTCACGTACGTCATAATACTCAACATACTCTTCAGGGAAGGAAACACCGCAAGGAAATTCTTGATTTGGCTGCAAATTATGTCTTTCCCAATAGATTACAAACCTATTTTCCTCATCAGGATCTTTGGTCGCGTTATCCCAATCAGGCGAGCACCCAACATTATCTTCAGTCACTCCATCTGGCAAAACCACAGCAACCTTAAGCTCATCTATACGCGCATCCCACCAGCACGGTTTGAACTCCATATCGACCTTTCCCGGGTCATCTTCATTCTTCCATATCATGTGTCCAACATTTGTCAATAGTGTGAAACGGGCACTTTGACCAGCAGAAATAGGAGTGTATAGATAGATTCGCACGGCGTAATAATCTCCTGTGCTTACATCTGACGTGCTTAAGTTGTGTCTGTCTCTGTCTTTAGCCTCGCCAATTTTGAAATCACCGTTTGGCTGACCGACCTCAACATAGCTAATTGTTTCCTGAGTGCATGTTATCGTTATGTTATAGAACAAGTCAATGGTTCCATCTTGGTTAATCCATATTTTTGCATACTCATGATTCAGGTAGTATTCGATGCTTGCTGCCTTGGCAACCATTGGATTTGACATAATGGGCGTAACAGATAGAATGGTTACTAAAAGGAGTGTCATTTGAACCAGCAGTTTCTTGTTTACCATTTCGGTTCCTCTGTGATCTCAAAGGTGTGCCCGCAATAGGGACACTTGGCTAACGGCACGCCATCTACGATCTTTATCTGATTCATGTCTATCGAGGCTGAGCAATTGGGACATTTTATCGCTTGAGCCTTAATTTTTCCAGGCATCTCAAGTTTCTGCACTATCTGTGTAGGTTGCCGCTTCCAAGCGAAAAACAGGATTCCAAAGCCAGCTAGAAAAAGAAGAGCACTTATCCATATTCTCATCGGTGCATACGCAGAAGCCAGAGCGTAAAGCACTGCTAAAAGCAGTAAAATCGCAGAAAAGATATACATAACCAGCGTCTTCAATATCATCTCTAATATCTCACATAACCATTGTCTAAAATATCTCACTTACACATATAAACCATTAAATCCTTAGCAAATGATGGGCTAACTGAATGATAACAATAGAGAACAAAGATCAACTCGTTAAAAATGGCGTGACAAAGCCCAATCGAAAAGCTAGAGCACTAGCCCTGAACAGCCTAGAATCCGCGTTGAATGCCGTAGATCCAATACAATTGATGAAATCGAAACTTCTGTTGAAAAACTCCCTGCTCAAAGTGAACGGGTACTCACTTGATTTGAGAGACTTCAAGAATGTCTATGTTATTGGCGGCGGAAAAGCAAGTGGCTCAATGGCTGAAGCGTTAGAACAGATTCTAGGACAATACGTAACAAATGGGCTTGTGAACATTCCACACGGTAGCAAACACAAAACGGGAATCATAAAGTTTCAAGAGGCAAGCCATCCCGTTCCAGACAAATCAGGAGTAGAAGGAACATACCGCATGTTAAGAATCGCCGAACAAGCAAAAAAACAAGACCTCCTCATCTGTTTGATTTCAGGCGGAGGCTCAAGCCTCATGCCTCTGCCCCGCGGCGAAATAACCATAAACGACAAGAAGGAAATTACGGATGCATTGCTCAAGTGCGGTGCAACAATAAACGAGATCAACACCGTAAGGAAGCACATTTCAGATTTTAAGGGAGGATGGCTTGCAAAAAAGGCTTATCCGGCCACTGTTCTGAATCTTATACTCTCAGATGTTGTGGGAGACCCGTTAGATTTCATTGCTTCAGGCCCAACTGTTCCGGATTCAACAACCTTCAGCGACGCTATCAAAGCCTTGAAGAAATATGGTTTGTGGGACAAGGCTCCAGTAATCATAAAAAAAGTGTTGTCAGATGGACAAAAAAGCCTGGTTCCAGAAACACCTAAAGCAAACGACAAAGCATTCAAGAAAGTCTTCAACGTTATAATTGGAAACAATAGGTTCGCAAGCTTGGCAGTGTGTGAACATTTAAGGTCTGCCGGGTTGAACACGCTTCTGCTGACCTCAACTCTAGAAGGAGAAGCCAGACATGCTGGCGTCATGCTGGCCTCAATAGCCCGTGAGGTTTTCATATCTGGAAATCCCGTTTCCAAACCGGCAGGCATAATTGCAGGTGGAGAAACAACGGTTACAGTGACTGGAAAAGGTTTAGGAGGAAGAAACCAGGAAATATCCTTAGCAGCTGCTTTAAAAATGGGCGGTATGGACGGGGCTGTTGTGGCTTCGTTAAGCACAGACGGTCTAGATGGCCCGACAGATGCAGCTGGAGCAATAGCTGATGGAAAAACCATGTCCAGAGCAGCAGAGATGGACTTGAATCCTGAGAAATTCTTATCTGAAAACGATTCTTACAGCTTCTTTTCAAAGCTTGGTGACCTCATATTCACGGGCCCAACAGGCACAAATGTTAACGATGTCTCCATCGTGGTGGTTCTATAGTGAAGGCGGACAAGAAAACGAACGTAATCGTAAGGTTTTTCGGAGTTTTCCGCAACATCACAGGAAAGAATAGACTAGCCCTTAAGTTTAAAGACAAAGTCCTGTTAAGAGAAGTCATAAAAGAAATTGTTGAGGAAAGGCCTAGGCTTCAGCGTACATTGATCGACCCTGATCTGGAAGACCCTAGGCCTAACACGCTTATAATGGTAAATGGAAAGGAAATCAGTGTCCTAAACGGTTTA
>Ga0209636_10002502_pt1 | contig 18729 bp, 14 predicted proteins | sample DeeMarSWOR152_54_FD_187464 | JGI IMG/M metagenome (GOLD analysis project Ga0209636, IMG submission 187464) | Marine sediment microbial communities from White Oak River estuary, North Carolina - WOR-1-52-54 (SPAdes) (version 2) | ecosystem: Environmental > Aquatic > Marine > Intertidal zone >... | reverse complement strand
CATGAGGGGGAAACAGTCTGGGCAGGCCATGTTAGAATCTAATTGGGCTTATGAGTTCATAACCTCGGCCGAACGCTTGAGGATTTTCATAGATGTGCCGAAGAACCTTGACATGTACGAGGCGAGGCTGTATGTCATGGGGAATCCAGAGGCGGGTAAGGGCGAACTTGTCGAATGCATACCTATTGCATGGGAGCCTGGCCTACGAGGCCAAGTGAGCGGTGTGTACGGTGGGTTCAACTTCGACCCTCAGGGATTCAGGAATCAGGATGCGATGGCGAGCTGTGAACACAGCGGCCAAGACATGGTGATAGATTACAAAGCTCCCGTGAAGGGCAGCCTGCTTTACCACCTCGTTTTGATAGCAGAGTATGGGGAGGGTACTTTAAATTTCGTCGTTCAAACGGACTTCACGCCGCCTGAATTACTACATGAAGATCCCCCTGAAAAAGTTGCGGCAGGTGAGCCGACAAGGCTCGAAGTTACCGTTAAAGATGATACTGAGGCCACAGTCTCGCTCTCCTACTCCCTTAATGGTGAACGTTGGAGATCGGTTAATGTTATGTCAAAGGATGGTAGTGTTTTTTACGGCTCAATTCCCGGGGTTGTAGCTAGCACAATTGTCGATTACGTTCTTGAGGCCTCGGATTTTTGGGGAAATAAGAACTCAGTCAATGGAAGCTACCTCGCTGTAGGTAAGTCCAGCCTCGATATTTGGCTCAACGCTACAGATATTCGGGGCGGCCAGTTTGTTTCAATAGTCGGTTCTTTATATATTGGAGGCAGGAGCGTGGACCTTTATTATATTCACGAAAACGATGTGTGTAACTACACTTTGACCACTGATACATTTGGGCGGTTCACTCATGTATTCAAGCCGATGTACCCTGGTGTTTGGCAGTTTTTTTCTAAATATATGGGTGACGAGGACTATTTACCCTCCGAATCGGATCGGATCAACTTTACGGTGAACAGTCTGCCAACGCAGCTAACTTGTAAGGTCAGCAGAGGCAGGGTCGAGTTAGGGAATTCGGTTAAGATCTCGGGAGGTCTCAGCCTAGAAGAGGCGGGTGTTGGCGTGGAGATCGTCCTCAAAGCGAAAGACAGCATAATGAATCTCCATTGCATAACTGTGGATGATGGAGGCTTCAGTATGAGTTTTAAGCCGGAGTCCAAGGGGATCTGGAGAATCCAGGCTAAAGTCGAGGGCGACGGGCTCGTCTACGAGGGTACAGAGAGTGAGTTCATAGACTTGAAGGTCGTCGACCCCAGCCTCACGACGAGATTACTACGTCTGCCTTCGACAATTTATGCTAATGCCGGGAGCTTCGTAAAACCCCCGTATTTATACGGATTGATAGGTATATTATGCGTTGCAGGCGGTGGTGCAGCATTTTACATCAGGCGAAGGGAATGATATCCCGCCTTTTTTCGGTTTACATCCAAGAACCTTTAAGTGGGTATCATCTTTCATTGAACCATGGGCCTTATGAACATAAGGCATCCTAAAGAGGAGTGGCTTTTCAGAATGAGCGACCGACAACATTTTTCAATGAATGTACAGAATAAGCTTAGGCATTGGGGGTGCCACTTGCCGGAGTGAATTGTAGGTTTGTCGACGAGGAGGAAGATGCTGGCGGCCGACGAGGATATCGCTAACAAGATCGTCGAGATGGCGAAGCGGAGGGAGTGGACCGTTTACCAGACATTGAACGAGATCCTTGAGCAAGCCCTCAGGGTCGATGGGATGGGGCTCTTTCTGGCGGACGTAGTCGACGAGAGGGAGATGTTGGAGAAGGCGAAGAAGATGGGCTTTACTTTCACCGTTGAAAGCCTCCTCTACGACGTTGTGGACATGGCTTATAAAAAGGACAAGAAGCGCCTCTCCGAGAAGTGGTTAGAGGTGGGTCGCTGGTATGGTAAATTCTTCTCCAGTAGGTCGGATGACGGGGTCAACGCCTTCGCGGAGGCCATGAACCTTCTAGCCCTCGGTAATTCCGTCTTCAAAATTGAAAAGGGTAAGGGGAACAGTGTCTCAGTTTCGTGCGTCAGCGAGAGGTTCACCCCTGGGTTCACGGAGGTCTACAGCCTCTTCATGGAGGGCGTCTTTGAGGCCCTTAGAATGGATCTGGTCAATAAGGAAAACTCGGATGGCATAATACGCTTAAGATTCCAGAAACCAAGGTGAGCTAATTGGTCACCCGAAGCTCGAAAGATACGAAGCTAGTCGTACTGCCCAGTAGGTTAGTAGAGCAGCTGAGGGAGATCGCAGTTAGGAGGGGTGTCTCTGTATCAAGCTTCGCAGCTGGGGCTCTCGAGCAGGCCGTGAGGGTCGAGGAGATGGAGGCTTCCCTAGAGGAGACTGTTGACATTTTTGGCATCTATGAGATCGTCCGCGGATCCGGGGCTGTCCAGATCCCCCGCTCCAGATTTAGCAACTTGATCAGCGAACTGCACAGAAACAATAAGGACGAGCTGATGGCAGCATGGGAGAAGGCGGGGCGATGGTATGGCGAGTACCTCCACGCCCGCCTAGGTGACGGGGCTCTCGGGTTCTTGGAGAAGGCCCTCCGCGTATCATGGAACCTCGATGAGGTAACAATACAGAACGAGGGCTTGATTGTGAACCTGAGGTTCACGTCCTTTATCATGGCTTTGGAGCTCACTGAGCTACTGGTTAGCTACATATCGGGGGTCATGAACGCACTGGGCTACGAAGCAGTCGAAAAAAGTTATCTCAGGGGTCTCGCCACCCTTAGTTTCAGAGAAGTTCCTGGTGCTCATGACTTCACCTTGGCGTAGAATTTTTTTTTGAAGTTTAAAATGCATGTGATAAGACATGAGGCTGCAGGTAAAACTTTGGTGGCACCCCTTTTCGATAGTCATACTTTATATCGAGTGAAGGACAAATAATTCCACATGTCAGTGAGTTCTATATCAAAAATCTCGGTTATATTGTTAATAGTAGGGCTTGTGGTCGGTGGAGGCGGAGGATATGTTGTCTCCTCCAGCTTGATTCAGTCCAGGATTGCTGAGTATGAAGCTGAGATCTCAGACCTGACATCTGAAGTGTCCAGCCTCAACTCGAGCGTTTCGGATCTGGAGGCGGAGATATCCGACTACGAAACACAGTTATCCGACCTAGAGGATCAGGTCTCCTCCTCCGAGGCGCAGGTCTCCAGTCTAGAGGTTGAGGTCTCAGCTCTGGAGAGCCAGATCTCTTCGCTCGAAGATGAGGTAGCCGATCTGGAATCCGAGTTGAGCGAAGGACAAAGCACGATCAGCGATTACGAAGATCAAATAGCCTACCTGGAATCCCAGATCTCATCGCTACAAAAAGTGTTGGAGAAATATGTTCCGGACACCTTCACTATCGGTATGACGGCCACCTCTATTCAGAGTTTGGACAGAGTTCAGGCCGTTGCCTCTATAGCGAAAGAAGACATTAACGAATATTGCCAGAAAGAGGACCTCCCGTTCATGTTCGAATTCAATGTATCCAACAACTACGGAGACCCTAACTATGCGGTGGAAAACACGATCTGGTTCAATAACCTGGGTGTCAACCTGATAGTCGGCCACGAAACGAGTCGAGAGACCTCCCTGTCTCTTAACTACGTGAACACGCACGACATGCTCATGATAAGCCCGAGCGCGACCGCGCAGGAACTTGCGGAACCCGGCGATAACTTGTTCAGAACCTGTCCTACGCATCTAGCACAGACCGTGGTGATGGCCGAGTCGGCGGCAAGCTGGGGAATAAATGCTGTCGTCGTCATCCAGCGCGGAGATGAGTGGGCAGATAGCGTTTACTACGCCTTCAAAGACGAGTTTGAGACGCGTGGTGGTGTAATATACAAGAGGATAAGGTACGATGTGGGCACCATAAACTTCGGAGGGTATATGAACCAGGCCGAGGCCGCGGCCGTGACAGCCATGGACGAGTATGGGGAAGAACGCGTCGCTATAGTGCTCATCAGCCTAGACGAAGCGGATAACATAGTCGGCTTCTCGAGGAATTACGGTAACCTCTATGACCTGTATTGGTTCGGCTCGGAGAGCACGGCGCGCAACTCGAAATTGTTCAAAAACATTCCCGAAGAGGCCGAAAAACTGAAAGTTTTCAGCCCGCTTGTCGCCCAGGAAGAAAACGAGGTATACATACAGTTTGCTGAGGATTATTCCTCTATCACCGGGGAAGAGCCTGATTTCTACGACTCAGCAATGTATGACGCTTGTTGGCTTTACGCATTGTCCATAGCTAACACTTGGGTATCAGATACATCTTTTGTGAAGCAGGAGCTTCCCATGATAGCGGCGAACTATTACGGGGCGAGCGGGTGGTTGCGCTTGAACGAGGATGGGGACAGGTCCGCGGTCGACTACGAGATCTGGGGCTACGGACTGGAAGACGGTCAAGTAGTCGACGTCGTATATGGTCACTACGACGCATTAAACGGGAATGTAACCTGGTTCGAAAATACTGGGATAAACCCACCCGGCTAGACGATGGATCGAAAAAATACAGTGCGGTCAGCACGATAGATTCCACCTTTCCTCTTTTTACACATGTGGATGATTTCCTCTGGAAATTTTCGAGACAGAAAGCAATGAAAATTATTCTCTAAAGATCGATGCACCGACCCTGAAAACAAGAGATCCCAGTTCATTGCATCAACGCGAAAAGGTAAATATCACCTCCAAGCTTACATCTCTGGGATTAATTGATTGGCCGAGGAAGAGAAGATAATAGAGATAAACATCACCTTGGATAGGCCATACGTTATAGTCATTCTCCTCATAATCATGTTGCTTGAGGCAGGCTATATTGGGTACTTGCAATTTTTCCGAGGCAGTGTGGCTAATAATACCAATCTAGACTTAGAGGAGCCAGAAAATGAAGTCGAACTGAATACGACAAATGAAATATCTTTCAATTTTACGGAACCAGAGACATTCGATGAACTGAAGGCTGGCTTGATCGCTGTGGGAGTTAAGAATATAATCTATCTAGACGTTCAAGATTGGCAAGGAATGCATTTGGAAGCAAACTATACAGCTGCGTTGAATTTAGCCAAAGAGGCGGCTTTCGTCTGTGTGAATGAGAATGTTTTGGCTTTTATGATGTACCTTGACGGAGAACTCTTAATTTGGTTTCCTAGTTAAGTAATGTATGATGGAATATATCCGTCGACGATAATTGTGACATTAGAAATCATGCCAACGGAATTATGTAGGTAGAAGGCTACACTTGTTTTTTTAAATAAAATTTGTTGATCGACTGGCAAGTTCTCTCTTGGGACCTCCCAGTCGCGTAATTTACATATTTAAGTTAATTTCAAATAGATATAAATACGAATTTTATATAGTTAATATTAGATAATTTAACAAATATTTTTAATTATTTGCATTTTAAATATAGATTTATATGATTAATTGATTTTCTCATTCTATTTTAAGGGTTATTAGTTCATTTTATTTGTTTTCTGACCTCTATTTGGCTCTTTCCCGGTTACTTTCCGTTCTCTTGTATACATGCTATGTTGGTTTGTAGACATACATTTAAGTAATCGATTCCTCGTTTTTGTTTCGATCGTCGGGCTAGGGGAGTATAATTAGGTGATTGTATTTCCTCTGGCTCGTGCGATGAATAAAGAGTGTGGAAAAATGAGTAAACCGAGAAAGAGAGCTATGCTAATGTTGATAGCCGCTGTTCTAGCGTTGTCGGTCCTGCCAGTATTTCCAGCACATGCAGCAATCACGGTTGATCCTCTTGTTGATAATGATGGCGTTTACGGCGATACCATAACAGTAACTGGAACTGAGGTCACGGCCGGTTCTACTGTGAATTTATACTGGGACTCGGTTTCGGCTTGGGACGGTGAGAAGGGTCTTTTAAACTCGACAGAAGGCAAGGCATCTGGGACATTTTCGGTTAATTTTGATGTACCAGAGGCCGTCAATGATGATCACTATTTATGGGTCAAAGATCTAGAAACTGGTCAGACAGATGTATCTGAAGCATTCTATGTGTCGGCTAGTATAGAGCTGGACCCGGAGAGCGGCCTCGAGGACGACAAGGTAACCATCAATGGCTACGGATTCGCTGACGAGGAAGATATAGAATACGTATACTTCGACGAGTATGGGGTAGTTTATATGCCAATTGAAGTAGAGACGACACCTGCTACTCCGGAAACAGATGAACTCGGATCCTGGGAAGCTACATTCAAGGTTCCCGACATGGGAGGAGTTTACAGCCCGAACTACGTAGTTCGCGCTGAGAGCGAAACTCTATGGGCAGAAGCTACTTTCAATTTAGGCGCTTCGATATCCTTCGACGAAGAAGAGGGGCCCGTTGGCACTATTGTAGAAGTCAAAGGGAGAGGGTTCGATCCCACTGAATTTATTGGCGATGATCCTGACGAAGTCACATTGTATGACGAATTCGATCTAGTCACAATTCCTTGTTACATACTCGATGATGATCCTATTGATGTCGAGGCCGACGGTGAGTTCTCGATGGATATCGTGATACCACAAGTTTCGGAGAAAAAGGAAAAATATGTAATCACTGTTACAGACGGCTCCGAAACAGCTACCGAGAAATTCAATGTTACAGCCCTGGCAAAGATTTCGGTGGAGCCTGAGTACGGGGTGCAAGGTGCGAAGATAAACATTGAAGGTTCTAACTTCATCCAGAAATCTGGCGAGACTGTCGTAGTTGATCTCTACGATAAGTGGCCTGGCACATATCAATCGGATATCAAAGAGTTTGAGACGGACTCCAACGGTGAGTTCAGTGGCACCTTTACCGTTCCCGCAGTCTCCTCAGATAACTATAAAGTTGTTGCTTATCAAACAGATTACAGCATTGACGACGACGCGTCATTCAGGGTTGGAATGATCATAGTCATCCTGTCAAAGACGAGCGGCCCATCTGGTACAAAGGTGACGATGACGGGGACTGGCTTCACCGCAGGCTCCGACAACTGGAACGCCACGTTCGGAGACCTGACGCTGTTTGATACTGGGGATGTCGACCCAGACGGTGATCTGGCTGGGCCCCCAATTTTCTTCGTGCCTTCCGTCGACCCCGCAACATACACTATCATGCTATTGGACATAGAAGAGGAGATAGAGGTAGAAGTAGAATTCACTGTAACAGAAAAGACCACGGTCACGACCGATCCACTAGTCGCACCCAATGAATACAATGTGAGCATCGAGGGCAAGTACTTCGCCGAAGAGGAAGGAAAAGATATTGATGAGATCGTGCTGTACAACGTAACGGCCGACGGCGAGATCGACGAAGACTGGGACATTACTTCTGACGTCGATAGCGATACTCCAGGAGACATAGAAATGGACGAGGACGGCAACTTCACGGCCTTCTGGGTGGTCTACGACGACGATGTCCTAAGCCTCGGTGACTACTGGCTCAACGTCACCGACGAAGAGGGCATGTTCGCCCAGTACAAGTTAACCATCGTCGCAAAGACCGTCGACATCGACCCCCGCAAGGCCTCATTTGCCGAGGGCGACACCGTTGCCTTCAACATAGAGAGCAGCTTCGCAAAGTATGATTCCTACATCGAGGTCATGACACCAGACGGAGACTTGTACTGGACGACAGACGATTTTACTGAAGTTCCTCCTGTATGGATCAAGGTAGGAACCATAATGAGGGTGCCTTACTACGAGCAGACGGCGGGCGGCAACCCCATGACGCTCATAGACGTGCCTCTGGGCACGTGGAGCTGGACATGGTACGACGAAGACGACGATGAGATAGACTCAGGCACCTTCACCGTCACGGAGGCGCCCGCAGACATACTTGCACAGCAGCTACAGACTCTGACGGAAGACTTTGCAGGCCTCAGTGAGGACTTCGCAGGCCTTTCGCAGGATGTCACGGGGCTGTCTACGAATGTAGCGGCCTTGTCAGCAGACGTCTCAGCAGCCGCCGCTGCAGCCCAAGCAGCCAACAACGCCGTGAACAACCTCGCACAGACCGTGGGCGACATAGCCCAAACGGCTGTTAGCGCTAAAACCGCAGCCGACGCCGCGAAGACCGCGGCGGACGCTGCTAAGACTTCCGCAGACGATGCAAGGACCGCAGCAAGCGGGTTAACCACCCTAGTCTACGGTGCCATTGGCGCATCATTGGTAGCAGCTCTCGCAGCGATCGTATCCCTCATGCAGATCAGCCGGAGAATTGCAGGATAAATCTGCATAAATCCCCTTTTTTTCTTATTTAATCTTAAAAAATAGGCATAAGGCCACTGAACTATGTACTTTAATGTCGCTTCGATGAAATAAGGATAAATAAGAAAAATGAAAGGATAATTCAAGAGATAATATGAATACTGTTTCTATAAAATCAAAAGCATTCCACGATGGTATAAGATGTCGAAACGAACCTGAATCACATTTAAAGGAGGGCAATCTCTTTAAATCGGTTAAATAAGAGTAAGGAGAACGACAGGAAGTATGATATGGCTTGAATAAGATCATAGTTCTCTGCTTAGATTCACTACGCTACGATTATGTGACCCCCGAAACGACTCCTAACCTGCTCAGGATCGCCGAGGAAGGCATCTTTTACGAGAACTGCCTATCGGGAGGAACCGCCACGCTTGAAAGCATGCCCGTAATTCTTTGCGGTCTCAGGGAGTACGATCCAGCCCTTAGCATTATGGCAAGGCTCAGGCGGAGAGGGTATTTCTCCGTTCTGGTTCACTCAAATCCGCTGGTTGGGAGGAATTTCTCAAAGGGATGGGACGACGTCATCGACATAAAGGAGAGGGACTGGGGGCAGCGCCGAGTTCGCCTCCGACGCCTACTCCGGAAATGGGTTCCGCACTCATTCCTCACCCTGATTCGAGGGTTTTATCGATGGCTACAGAGGGAGGAAGGTTATCTCCCATACTTGAGGGCTGACGAGATGCTGTCTGCAACGACTAGAATCATCGAGGTTTTTAATGACAAACCCTTGTTCGTTTGGGTTCATCTAATGGATCCTCACATCCCTTACTATCCTCAAGACAGATCGCATCAAGGTTGTCCAAAGACACATGAAGAGCTCGCAGACCTCAATGACAAGCTAGTAGATGCTGTTCACGAGCGATATAAGCCAACGACCGAAGAGGTTGAGATATATAAGCTATTGTACAGTCTAGAGATCTCCGAGATGGACAAGGCTATTGGACGTTTCTATAACTCGCAAGACCATTATGATATGCTCCTGATCATTACATCTGATCATGGGGATGAGTTTGGGGAAGAGGGTCAGTTCAGCCATCACTCCAATAAATTCATCTCTGTTCTTCAGCACGTTCCCTTAATAGTTGTGGGAGTTGGAAAGGGCAGAGTGAAGACACACTTCTCCCACTTTAACTTTAGCACACTTATTATGGAGGCAGTCAGCAGTAAAACAACAACCAATGTTGAGAAAAAGGGGATATCCAATCTCTTATGATACAGTGATCCCCGATTCCAGGAGCTAATCGATAACGTCAGAGCAGATCGGTGTGGTATTCATCCCCAACAGGGGAAAACAACACCTTAGAGACGGCTCTCAATGGGAGTGCTGGGCGTGATGGAGCGCAGATCTTATTCTCCATTGAATTGATCGACCATAGGTTTATTATCAAACCTTGGTTCAACGTCGATTTTGAAGACTTCAGTGGAATCTACTTGATAAACCTTCACAATATAGTCACCACAGCCTTAAAGCAAAACATATTTCTCCCGAAGGAATCCGACGTCAAACGTTATGTGAAGGTCGAGAACCCCCAAGGATAATAGGTGGTATAAGGGGTGAAGTCAGGTTCCAACGAGCTAAGAGTTTCTTGGGGTATTTCGATGGGGCACATATGAGTAACAAACGACTATACGACAATGTATTGGACATCAACTCTAATGTCTATCTGTTGTATCCTGCGCGCGCGCAACAGAAGTAAAATTAAAAGATGGGGTTGTCACAAGATAATAAAAAATTTTGAGAAAATGTGACTGGATGTACTTCAGAAAGAATAGATTGATTGCAAGCTAGCATTACATAGTCCTTTTTAAAATTATTGGAGAGAGGATAAGTACCCATTGAAATGATGCCCCTGCCAAACTCACGCAATCGGGCCTATACCCTTTTGTGGGTAAGAATGGGATCGTGTGATATAAAGCTATAAGTGTAGATGATAACTAGAATGGAACTTCGTGCCAGCCCGTGCTACATAGCTGTGGTTGCCGCTCGGAACGAGGAGAGGTTCATTGGACACTCAATACGCTCCGTTTTAAATCAAACGATACCACCAAGAGTCTGTGTTTTGTCGGATGATGGGAGTAGCGATAGAACTCCGTTTGTTGCCGCAGAGGAAGGCGCCGAGGTTCTTTACTATGAAAAGCCCAGGTCTAATATGAGAGGCATCAACCAAGCTTATGCTATAATAGCAGGTGTACTGGAGGCCTCTTATGAGGTTCCAGACTGGGAGTATCTGCTGAAGTTCGACGGTGATACGATCATCCCACCAAACTACGTGAAACATCTTATTACTAAGATGGAGAAGGACCCGGGACTGGGTATCTGCTCAGGTATGCCTTATAATGAAAAAATCAGATTGGCACGGGCCAGCGACGCCGCAAAATTATATCGCAGGGAATGCTGGGACGACATCAAAGGCTTAGATGTCATTCACGCATTTGATTCACACGCGCTTCTGAAAGCTGCTCAAGCCGGATGGCGTACACGAACAATACCTACAGCTTCTTTCAGGGAGATGAGGTCCAGTAGAAAATATGGGCTCTCAAGGTGGGTGTTTACCGGATTTGCGAGAGCCTCTTTTGGATTGCCCCTTTATCATACTGTTTTTGCGGCAGCTAAAAACATTAGATGGGGATGGCCACCTATTCTGAATTTTTTCACAACCATTTTCGCTCATATTCTAAGCAATTGGCCACAAGCCCCGAACCTGGAAAGGGAGTGGGTCAGACGTTATGCCATTTCTGAGGTAACTACTTACATGAGAGAGATATGGAAGTTATTTAAAGATAAAACACGTGCGAAGACCATCGTTAAGAGCCATTCAGCGCAATAATTAAGTTGAACACGTTCGCAAGATTAACAATCAATCAATTATATATTTACTCACCATTCCCAAATATGACCGAAGTTGATTAAGAATGAGCCTTCTTTAACCTTACTGGACGCGTGTGCGCCTATTTGGAGATGGAGGCCTGGAAGTACAGTGTGCTCGTTGGCTGGTACTCTGTTCTCTCTATCTGCCCAACCAAAGCCCTCTTCCCATACAATGAGTACATCTTTGGCCACGGCGACAGCTAGGGATGGAATGACCTTCTCTATTAAATTTAACCTGATAAGCTCCCGGATGCCATCGAAGACATCGCTCTGATCATGAGGTTTTATATTCAACTCTAATCAAACCTATGTCGGGGTGGGACCGTTAAAAAGGTTGACTCACCTAGCATAATCACCAATAGTGGTCACAAATTGTAACCTAAGGTTAGTAGTGAAAAAACATCATAGAATAAACGTAATATCTATCTCGCGCGGTCACTGGAAGAGCAGGCCGCCTATCTAGCATGCTCATCAGATTGATTTCTTCCAAAAGTCATAACGCCGTGGCTTTCGATCTTCTTTTGCATTTTGTGATGCCATGTATGTGCCCGCGCCATAGGATTATTTAAATATCCAGTTTTCAGCAGGAGGTCTCCACCTAAACAATGATCTCTAAATATTCCATTAGACCTTAGTCGTAATTGGTTGATGGTAAAAAACATGTAATTTTTACCGTTATTTAATACAATTTGGAGTGTGTTCGAACATTTATACATAGACTTTCAAACTTGGAACAAAAATATTACAAAGTTTTATAGATATTTCTAATTATGACTAAGGTCTATTGTGTAAAACGTTACAAATCAAATAGTTTGTCACTCGATATCTATAAAATGTATTTCGCGTTTGATGGAACATAAAAATAAGATCGTTTGAATATGCCAATAAGATCTATCCATTGCTATTTATTATTTTCGAGGATCTCCGTGTGCGCGTTCTCGCAACTTCAAGATCAAGTTGTGTATCTATATCTATCCAAAAATTCCCTGTAACATCCACTGTTTTACATCTCGATTCTCTTATAATGTCCGAGACTCCCACCTTTTTTTGTCTATTGGTTATTCCTTTTATTACCTCAAAGATTGCTTTGTTAAGTATGAAAAATCCGGTGTCAATATAATTAAATTTAGTAAGATTTTTGCCAATTGATTTTACATAGCCTTTCGAATCGACGAGAACTTTTGTTGCGTCCTCAGGATCATAATAAATAGGGGCTTTATCAACAGCTAGTCCGCTTCCACTAATTGCTCTTCTGATGAATGCCTTAGAGAATAGATGATCGCTCATTATCATTATGAATTTATTAGTTGAAATTCCTTTTTCTGCTAGAAATAAAGAATAACCATTACCTCTCTCAACAGACTCATTTATTATTGTTTCGTGTTTTATCTCTAGTTTTTCAAGAAACAATTTATACGAGTTTTCAAATATTCTATTAGTAACTACTATAATTTTATTTATTTTAGTTACATCATGGATTCTTTTAATATTACTTTCTACTATTGATTCATCGTTTATTTTTATAAGACCTTTCGGAAGATTATTATTTAATCTAGTACCGTATCCTGCCGCTAATATAACAACATCCATTCTACGTTCCCTCTAAGAATTGGTGAAATAATGTATTAATCACTCTCAGAGAGCAGCCATTTTTTTTATCAAACATCATGTCCCTGATAAAATTACGTTTTTGTCTATATGGATCGGATGTATTGCTTTTATTTAACGCGAACAATAATTCATCCAGGTTTCTGGTCAGATGACCTGGTAACCATTTTGATGGTTCAAATATAAATCCCCTATCCATAGAATACGTTTCCAGATCTGGCACATAAAAAATTATGGGTATGTCTAATAATGTCGCATCATAGAATATTGATGAATAATCAGTAATGATTAAATCAAATACTGAAAGAAATTCATAGAGGTGTATGCCTTCTTTAATCAAGTCTTTATCTATTAGCATAATTACATTGGGATGATTAAATTTGATAATAAGTTCACTAATTCTTGGTGAGTGCGCGAATACACGCAAATGTGGTTTATAAATAAGCAGAATATTTTTTACTTCTAAATATTTCAGAAAATTTTCATTGCCCAGTATATCGCTTGATAAATCATCCTTATTATAATCTCTAAATGTCGGCACATATAATATTAGTTTATAAAATTTGTCTTTTTCGATATTAAATTTTGAAGCTATTTTTTTTGCTTGTTTATTATATAATGCGTCTTGTCTTGGAAATCCTGTTATAAGAATTTTATCCATATTTAAACGCCATTCCGCGGCTAGAATAATTGCATGTAAACGCGATGTTGAGAGAAGATAGTTTATTTTTTTTGAAGTAATATACAGCGATATACGCTGTTTATAAGAAAAGTTAATCAGGTTTGTGCGCGCCAGATAATCACTCGCTTTGAAAGGTAACCCGTGTCCTGTCAAAATAGCTATTTGATTTTTCGATTTCCAATGCGGAACTCCATGGGTCGAGATTATATATTTTGCAGTTAAAATGTTGTAAAAATATTTTAAAGTTCTACGTCTTACGTTATTAACATTCACTTTTGTGTATACAGCCCATATAAGATCAAGTCTATTATTCAATTTCATTTCAAGCATTTTTTCGTATATGTATTTTGCATTATCAGAATAATCAGGTTTCGAAAAAAAAAGGACTTTATTACTGTTTTTTGGTATGAAATTAGAAAATAACGAAATTACTTGATCCATGACAAGAACAAAAAAAAATTTCAAGTCTTCATTGAACTTCTTTTTAAACACTGTTACAATACTGCGCGCAAGCGCAACAAAGATGTCCTCTATTGTATGGTGCAAATCTTGAAAGGCACAATAGAAGAGACGGTTTGTTTGGATATGGTCCTTATGTGTAAGCGGTTCGCCCGAGCTGGGGAAGCGATTCACATAGTCAAGTGACGTAACCTCGTCCCATATGTCAAATTTACCTTTGTCTATCGCCTCAAGCAGACGGAGAACCACCGCTTTATTAACCTCAAGTCTTTCCATTTCCCTCCTCTTATTTTCTTTTTGGTATTGTGCGCGTGCGACCTCCCACGTACGCGAAACCATCATAAAGTAGAGAGCATACCCATTTTTTGGGATGAATGAAGTCTTCATAATCTGCAAGAACTCAATGAGAACTCTTGAGAATTGCATCCAGTTCCTTGAGCGTTGTACACCAAATCTTAAACTCACACTCGTTGATGGAGGCTCAACCAACGGCACGGTTCGCTATGCCGAAGAACGTGGGCATAAGGTTGTCGCTGACTCTGGAGATACCCGTGGCCTAGCACGCCAAAAGGCCATAGAGCTTGCTGATGGCCAATTCTTTGCATTCATCGATGATGATGTCTATGTGCGGAAGGGTTGGTGGGATGAACTCCTAACGCCGATGGTTAAAGATGCATCAATAGGTGGAGTCACAGGAGTCCCAGTGCTCCATCCTCAGACTGAAGTTCGGCAATACCTTGCCTTCAGACTCAAGAAAAGGAAGATAGGGATTGGAGACTTGAACTCTCATGAGGGACTTCACACAGGTTTTTGCTTAATTCGGAAAGAATCAGTTAAAGGCATTAAGATACCTCCATGGCTTCAACATCGCGAGAATAACTATATCACTAACCACATTCGCTCAAACGGGTACCGATGTTACCGTACGCTTTTCTACTTCGACCACTATGCTGGCGGCACTTGGAAAGGGACGTTCACTCAAAACGCTGCAAACAACAAGAAGATGAAATACTGGACGAGATGGGATTTTATCATACATAACCTCAGATCATTGAGGTTGATATTTAACAACCCAATCTGGGTTATAAAGGATATCTGGTACACAACTCTAGGTTGGTTCAAGTCAGATGACTACCTCTATTTTGGGAGATAATCGAACTTGAGAGAAATAAGATAATTCGATAATTCTAGTTTCGACTGACATCGCGAGTAAGAGGTTCTCTCGCGCGTCTGTTTCTCATGCACGTGAACACATTTAGGCGAGAAAAAGAATGAGCGGGCTTCCGGAGGAGTAAAATATTACGCGCGCGCAGCCCATGTCTTACCCACACTAGGCGTCACATCCAGCCAGAAGGAACCAGCCCGCGCACTTCGAATCATATTCCTCCTGAGGAGCATGACAACCTTCTCTTCAATGATCCTCCTCAGCCTCTCAACTCCCATCCGCCTGGTGAAGCAACTGAGGATGAACTTAGGGTAGCTCCTCTTGCCGTCTCCTATAAGGCAGAGCCTATTGAGCCTGGGATCAACTCGCTGAGAAGAAAGCGTAGTGCAGGCTCATACCGAAGGGTAACGACAGTAGGATGAGGAGACCATCACCCTCTTGGCGACAGCCTACACAAGGTAATCGACCATGATCATGTTTATTCCATATGGCATGTGATCTCTGTAGCTCTACGTCGAGTACAGCGCGCGCCCAGGGAAAGGAGTTATTCAATATCAGTTGACGACTAAACATCGTTCATAGGATGCATTATCACAATCTCATAGTGAATAAATTGAAGCCAAGACTGAAGAATAACATTTTAAAAATGGTTCACACTTCTTAGAAAGCTGCATGGGCAGAAAGATAATCCTTTGAAGGTTGTTTATTCGCGAGACATGCATTCTTTTTTTTATATGTGGTATGATTATGATTATCCATGGAAACAAAGGACATCCTGATCGGCGTTGTCATCGGGGCCCTCATAGGGGCGGTGGGCATCTACCTTGTGAATATGCCAAGGGTTTCGCAAATGAACACGCAGGTGAAAGCACTTCAGGACCAAGTGCAGCAGCTCGAAGACGCAGTGTCGGCTCAGCAAGTGCTCATAGACTCCCAGGAGGCTAGGATTATCATGGTTGATGCTCTTGAAGAAGAGCTCAACGCTACACGCGACCTAGCTGAGGAATACCAAGAATATGCGCTCACGCTCACGCTAGAATACGAACTACTCAATAAAATGTGCGCCCAGCAGACCTACAAATTAGAAGAGGCGTTGACGAAGTTGAACCAATCCGAAATCGAGTTCAGCTTTGTCTATGGAGACCTGTCGTTCGAGGACTGGTGGGAGATCAACAAAAGCCCCTTGGAACAATGGTGGAGAATAGTTTACGGGTAAAGCATTTCCTCCTTTTTTCTAATTTACAGGATTCGATGAAAATAAATTCATATATCCGATTTATCTAAGAATTAATTCATTAAAAAAGCGTGCGTTAGAGTGTTTAGGATTATGATTAGTTTGTTTTGAATTATTAAGAAGCGTCCTTCACATACCTTAGCTTCCCTAAGTGTCTGACAACAAAGCCTTGGTCCCGACACCAAGGCCATTAACCTCCTCGAGCAGTGGCTTGAAATAGGCCTTGTCGTTTGTGTTGTATGGGGCGACGACGAAAGCGAGAGGCATTTCTGAGTAAGTGCAGCAGGCAATTTGCACCCGGTATCCGAAGATGTAACTCCGCTTGCCCTGCCCCACGATCGTTTCGGGGTCGCCCCTCCCGGTCTTGTTGTACTTGCCCTTCTAGCCGTAGCCTCTATGTAGTTGCTGTCTACATTGATGATCCCTCTCATCACCGCCTCTGAGTCGAGAAGCGCATGCAATCGACCTGTCAGAAGAAAATTAACATGTTTATAACTAATACAAATTGCAATTAAAACAGATAATGCTTAGGATTGTTTTCTCTTTTTTAATGTATAGAATAAGGTAATTGATATAATGGCTATCACACCAAATGTTAAACCCAATGTATAGTAGGATAAAGGTGCTATGACACATTCTGTTACGGAGCTGGTTAAAGGATAAAATTTAGATATAGTGATTCCTAGTAATTGGATTTTGACCTCGTAAAGTCCTTGGGGTATTTTTGAAAAAGTCACAACGCCCTTTTCGTTTGTGGTTTCGGATACCACGCTGGTATCTTCAGAAATAATTTTTACTTCGGCTTTTGATATATGGAAACCTAGCAGATCTCTAACATTGATGGTTAGGTCATGTCTCTGAATCACGTTTACAATTTTGGTTACGGCGTCGCTTTCACCTTCTTCGTCCGTAACCGTTAGACAGACAGCGAATCGTCCTGCAGAATTATAACCATGGATAGGGTTACTATCAGAAGAAGTATGATCATCCCCAAAGTCCCATTCATATCTGAGCGTTTTACCATCAGGATCGTTGGTCATGTCCTTGAAATTGATTACTTCTCCTTTATCTGGATCTTTTGGCGAATATGTAAAATCAACTTTTGGAGGGATATTTTGTATGTTAACTATCCTTTGCGAAGAATTTAACTTACCTGTGTTGTCCTCAACAATTAGTGTAACATTATGTGCTCCTTTCTCTGCATATCTATGAGTTGGATTTTTTTCGGTTGAATTGTAACCGTCTCCGAAGTTCCAGAACCTGGAATTCACATAACCATCTACGTCAACGGATGTGTCGTTGAATTGGATGGTGTCGAGTGTAGTTGGATTCGCTGGGAAATATGTGAATAAAGTTAGGGGCGGGGAATTGTCTACATCAATTGTGCACGTGTCTATGTCTATCTCTCCAAATGTATCTGTTACTTTCAGAGAAATATTATTTTGACCCTCAGAGTTGAAGATATGGTTAATCTTAGACCCCAATAGCTCAAACTCGCCGTCGTTATCAAAATCCCATTCGTATCTGAGAATATCTGATGCGTCTGAGGCCGAGGAGTTAGTACCATCAAACAAAACTGTTCTACCCACATAGCAGAGTCTGTCGGAACCAGCTCTAGCTGTGGGCCTATCATAGTTATCCCATATGCTGAACCATATTTCGGCGTCGTTCTCGTCCACGCCTGAGCTGCCATCATACTCTCCCGATGTGATATAATATTTGGATGATTGGGTTGTATTATCAGCATCTAGTAGGCGATTGTACACAGCATCGTATATTGCTGAAAATCTTGTGCCTCTTGTGAAGTCTTCATAGTTGTCTGTTCCTCCGCCGATGTAACTACTTATATCCGCAAGGTCCCTCCGAGTATAGACGTCTTCATCAACGAGATCTATGTAGAACCGAACTATTTTACTGTGGATTTTATATTCGTAAACATCGTTAACGTATTTATCCAGGAAACATTTTTCATAAGACTTATTTTCACAAATGCTTAGACCTCCATAATTAACTGTAATGTAATAATGCCAATCAACAAATTCAGGCTGAGGAGGATTTTCAATCGGATCTATCAATATTATCCTGTGAATTTTTATCCAATAAGTTATTTCATTATCATCATTTTGAGCAAATCCCACTTGAAATGTATAAAATAATGTACCTATTATGATTAGTATAGCTAATATTAATTTCTTATTATTTTTTTTCATTTTTTATTCTTTCCCTCCTTTTAAATAATTATTTTTATAATTGAATCTATTTTTTAATAGTGATGATTTTAAAATCTGGACTTTTATTAAAGAGGGTAACATTCATTTTTCCTTCTATTCTTTTTATTAAAATATTCTGAATCTTTTTACAGTATTTAAGAACCTTATATGATGGAGTGTAAAATATAATAATAAAAAATTGATATAGTATGCTCTAAATTATTAAATTAATAT
>Ga0209636_10002501_pt1 | contig 18730 bp, 2 predicted proteins | sample DeeMarSWOR152_54_FD_187464 | JGI IMG/M metagenome (GOLD analysis project Ga0209636, IMG submission 187464) | Marine sediment microbial communities from White Oak River estuary, North Carolina - WOR-1-52-54 (SPAdes) (version 2) | ecosystem: Environmental > Aquatic > Marine > Intertidal zone >... | reverse complement strand
AATGTCGTCATATTACCAACGACTTTATGACTTCCCCTAACCAAACCCCTTAGCATATACCATTTGTGCTGAAAGGAAACACGTATTTATAACAGACCATGACTTACAGGATTGAAACCTTCCATAGAGCCATTTATCTGAACATAATTGTACATTGCTACACCCCATGCATACTGTGCCTCCCAAGAGAGCTTTACTATATATTGATGTAAATGGCTATAATGCTGGCCAATATATTGTGTCAAATTAAGAGTAGTTGTTGAAGAGTTTGTATAACTGTGTAGTCTTCCTATATGCGTAGGACTATCATGAGGTATAGTATTTGCCAGAGAATGAATGGCTTTAGCTCCAAATCGTTGAATATTTGCTGGCGCCTTAGATACAAAATGATGAATATGTTGAAATCGGCTGATAGTAAATCCTTGATCTCGCCATGCATCTTTAAGATCATCAAGACTTTCATAGCCATACTGGGCTGATTGCTGGGCAGTTATCGTACCACCACCAACAAGCCAAGCCCACAAAGCAGATAACCCCCAAGCGACACCATAGATTGCAGCTCCAGCAGCAGCACCTATCCAGAACCATTTCCATTGTGCCTCGTAAATCTGTTCTTCCGCACCGCCTTTGAACCTAACTACTTCACCTGCAATAATGCTAGAAATACAGCCAGCAAGCATAGCAACACAGAACATCTCACGTAATGAAAACATTCCACTAGGATCTATGTTCATCACAGGATTGGCATGGCAATAGAGGTACTTATGCAGGGATTGTGGATCTTGAGGGCTTCCGGTGAAGGGATCCATCCGATTGAATCTGCCGGAGAGGGAATCATACCATCTTGCACGCAGATAGTAATTCTGCGAATCGGTATCGAAATGTTCACCGGCATACAGCAAGCTCGTGGCCTGCGGTGCTACCTTGCCGGGCATCTGTGTACCGTTTGGCGGGAAGTTGTCTTTATCCTGCAACAGGACACCGTAGCCATCGTAACTGAAGTCATCGACGATACTTGTACTACCTACGCTACCAGTGACAAGCTGTCTTGTAGAACCGTGGCCGTCATACATTAGTTGAGCAGCATAGTAAGTCCATTCACTGGCATCATAATCATACTCGGCGGTAGCTTCGGTGAGCATATCGTCGCCGATAGTGTAGGTTTTACGGGAGGCCGGTATATCATTAACAGGATCCGGATCCAGGGCATTGAAAGTCATCTCTTCCAGTGTCTGGGCATAACCTGTGTGGTTATATGAATCTACCAGGTAAATTGTAGTAACAACCGAACCATCTGGATCTTCTATTTTAAAGAAATGGCTTTACGAAATGCGAATGTATTTGTTGTGTAAATAGCCAATTAATGTTCAATAACCCACGAAAGCAATCCAGATAACGACAATCGATAATTATTCTTGATTAGACTTGGTTACGTTCAAGAAACTGTCTATCTCTTTAAAAGTGGAAAGTATGATTGTATGACATGTAGATCTCATAATTATTATTTTTGAGTTTGGATAATTAGAGCTTGAAAGGTATATTTGCTCTCTCTTAGAATTGTGATATGTATTGTCTTTTTTTACTTTTTCAGAATTTACATTTAATTTACTTGAATCCAAGGAAGCAGTTTTAACAAAAGGATAAAAACCCCACAAAAAGTGAATTTGACTTTTTCCATTTTCCCAAAACAGCCTCTTTTTATAATCTAAAAAAAGAATAGCCATCATAGAAAATAGAATAGACAAGAAGATTAAGGATAAGTTCCCGAGAAACTTAGAGTGTGGATAAGCTAGCCATGTTAAAAAACAAAAAACAAATGCACTAATAAGTGACATTAATCCCGAGTTTCTATATTTCGATTCTAAAGTAATACAAACTAATTCATTAGATTTCTTAATCACCTTTCTTTTAAAATCTAATGTTCCTAAGAAAGGAGATTTTTTTGTTTTATTAGACAGATAATCCCAAGTGTTATTCATCTGTATTTATGGAATACTGTTATCCGAGATTTTATCAGTTTGTTTGAAAATACTAATTAGACATAACTTTTCACTCATTTAAAAGTTTTTGTGAAACTTAGTCAACATTATTATTTAAGTATTTCTTTTAATCATTTGGCCTTTCGAACTTTATGAAAAATGTTGGACTGGATTATTCTAAGTCTATGGGCCATTTATCGAATTTGTATAAAATCCCAAAGCACACATAAGCCTCTGTTTTGTAAAGACGTATTCTAATAGAAAAGTACGCACTATGAAACTTAAACTTATTCCCCCTATTCTATTACTGTCCATTTCCATCCCGGGTATTCATCAATTATCCCAGAATGTGTTGCACCCACGGTTATTTCTGTAGGCCAAACGATCATTTTCTTTTCTAATGGATCAGTATTTTTTATTTCGTATTGTGAAAAGACGACTGTGGAATTATCTTTGACATCAATTGAATATCTTAATACTTTATCATCGATTCTATATTCAGGTTCCCCAGTACGGAATTCTATCTTATTTCTAAATCTTGTTATTGTACTTGCGCCGCGATATATTATAATACCTCTGCGAGGTAGACCACCTTCTGATGTCATCTTAGATACCAGAAACCATAATTCACCACCAGGATCTAATCGCTTGTCAGAGAATTGTATAACGCCATGATGCGTAAGTCTTATCACTAATGTAATAGCAGTAGTTATACATGCTACTACTATTGCCTCAGCTGCTGTTTTTAAGGCAAATATACCTGCAGCGCCTCCAGCTGCAAATACGGCTAATCCTAAAGCCAGAATTTCAGCCCCAATGTCACTCACAATGCCTATGCCTGTAAGCTCCCCAATACCCATAATTGATAAGCCGATAAGTGAGATACCGAGGCCTATCGTCATCAATGTATCTGAAATATTCCATTCCAAGCCTGTAGGATCAACACCATTAATCGGATTCGCATGACAGTAGAGGTACTTGTGGAGGGATTGTGGGTCTTGGTTGTTGCCGGCGTAGGGGTCCATTCTGTTGAATCGGCCGGAGAGAGAATCATACCATCTTGCACGCAGATAGTAATTCTGAGAATCGGTATCAAAATGTTCTCCAGCATAGAGCAAACTCGTAGCTTGCTGTGCTACCTTGCCGGGCACCTGTGTGCCGGCAGGCGGGAAGTTGTCTTTATCCTGCAACAGGACGCCATAGCCATCATAACTGAAGCTGTCGGCGATGGTAACTTCTGTATCAAACTCCGCCAGTTGCCGCGTTGAGCCGTGTCCATCGTAGAGCAGGTACTGAGTGTTGCCGGTACTCTGCAATTCCCACTGCGGATCGACCCATTGCCAATACGATTTTTTCTGCGCAATTACATCGTCGCCCAGCGTATAGCACGTAAGTGTAGCTGTACCGCCTTCTACAGCCCACTCCTCCAATACCTGCGCATAGCCGGTGTGATTGTAAGAATCAACTAAGTAGGTTACGGTCTTTTCGTTGGATTTGGCTCCACCGCCAGTGGGCTGGTCATAGCTGTAAGCCTGTACGCGAATACCTTCATCGTTATAGATATATTCAACGATGTGTTCTGTGCCGGCCTGATCATCGGTAGTAACTTTATCCAGCCGACCGGCAAGATTGTAATGATACGTAACGACCTCTTTGACAACGCTGCTTGTAACCGTAGTTTTGGTCTCAACTGAGCCGTTGTCATCATAGGTATAGGTGATAGTAGTATCACCATTAGCCCAGCTTGCTGAGTTTAGGTTAGCGTACTGCACATCGGCCTGGCTGAGGTTATGAAACGACTCGGGACCAAGTAGCATTACAAACGCCACAAGCAGGCAGATTCCTTTCTTGGGTACGCGCAGGCGCACCTTTATTGGGTGTCTGAGCACATATCTTTTAGTTAGGTGCAGCAGAGCCGGCCCGAACAGCAGTAACGGCACTAAAGCCATAGCCAGTATGAAAACATACCTTGACCATACCGAAGGAAGGCCCATAAAGAACGCCATAAAGCTGCCTATTGTATGTCCCCGAGTATCGCGGTAGAAATAACCGCCGTTCGGGGCCGCGTAGGCATAGTACCTGTCATTTTCATGCAGAGAGACCGCGTACACCGGACCGCTATGCGTCTCTGTATAGAGTTTGTCCGTGTCTAAATTATCATAAGTAGTAGTCAGTGTCGGGCCATTGGCCGTAACCTGCCGCTGGGTGCGGTTGCCTGCAAGGTCATAAGTATAGTCAATGTCATAGCCATTGCTGCTTGAGGTGGCTGTTTCATCAGTCAAGCGATTAAGGTAATCATAACCGTATGTTATATTTCTGGTTTCATTGAGCGTCTCAACGAGGCTGTGCCTGTGACCATCGGCTTTGAGAGTGTAGATATAGCTCGAAAGAACAGCCTCGGCTGTCTTCTTTTGCAGCAAATCCGTCAGTCGATTCAACGGATCATACGTGTAATCGGTCTTGATTTCATAGCCGGTCGGAGCGGCCGGATCTGAGTAGTCGAAATCACCATCTACATCGACGCAAAGCCATTTGCGATTGCCAACTTCGTCATAGTGATAATAGGTGTTTTCCGAGGCCGTACCGGTGCCCGCAAGCCGTCCCAGTTCATCGTAGTAGTAATTAGTGTTAGTGTTGCCGGTGGCCGTACTGGTGTTTGTTTTTCGGCCCGTGATAGGATCGTAAGTGTAGTATATGGTACCTTGATCTTGCGGATGCGGAGTATCAATCTGGACTATCCTGCCCTGTGCATCGTAGTGATAAGTCGTAGTACGGGTATAGGTATTTGGATTATTTTTTTCTTCAACCGTTTTCCTGCGGCCGAGAGTGTCATAGGTGTACTCGATTTGCTCGGCCCAGTTGTTCTCCGGGTCTGTCTCATAGTTTTGATTGATTCCATCGATTGTACCGTCGGAATTATAATAACGCTTGTACTGCAATGGGCCAAGGTTGTTATAGAAATAGCCCGTTGTCTGTTCCTTGTAGTCGGTATGGGCCTCCAACCGGCCATGCAAATCATAATCCCAGTACTCGACGCCAGGCGAAGCAGCACCTACAGCATCATAGATATCATCAACCGTAATCTCGCCATCACCTGGCGTTGGGTCAACAAAGGCAAACGGCATGTATTTAGCCGTCTTACGGTTTGACTCGTCATACTCAAAGACCGTAAGGCGATTCAGCGAGTCGAGGATACCGACTTGATTGCCGTAGTCGTCATAGATATATTTATAGACCGGGTACGGATCCGCGGTTTTAGGTCTGGGCAAAGTCACTTGCGTTAGTCGGCCGGCCACATCATAGTCGAACCAGCGCAGGCCATCTTCATCACCTAAATTCGCTATTTCGTTTTCGCGAGTAGCTTCGGTTTGCCATTTTTTTCGACCGAGGCCATCATACCCAAGGTGGGAGTAGGTAACGTATTCGTCAACGTCATCGTAATATTTGGCTAAAGGATGTATGGTTTTTTCCAGCCTGCCGAGAGCATCATATTCGAACGAAGTAGTATTAACACGAGCATCGGTAACCGCGCTACGCCGTGTGCCATCGTACTCTGTTACCGTCTTGTGTGTGCCGGTAAGATTACCTGTTCCCTCCGTATCGTCAAAGGTAGTGAAGTCTGTATATTTTGCTATGACCGGTTCATCCGGAGTATAGCCGTATAGCGCTATATCCTCAGTGCTTAGACTGCTAATGTCATGGCCTAACGGATCAATAACGATGGTTTGCTTCCCGGCCATGTCATAATAATAAGTAGTCGGCTGTTCCACAGTAACCCATCCGCCGTCAAGGCCCAGATCGAGATCTTCAATTGCTTCTTGAAGATTTACGGAGTGTTTTACTCTGCCGCCATCATCATATACAGTCCTGGAGTAAGACAGGGGGCCGACGAAATCATCGATTTTATCTACGGCTATACCTGGTATAATGACCGGTAGTTTACCTTCACTGGACCAACCAATATTTGCAGGCTGGTCTCCGGTTCCGTCCCAGGCATTTTCAGGATAGACATCCAGCGGGACCATCTTACCGACCATATCCGGGTCATCCGGCTGGCAAGGCGCAGGCTGGGATTGTTCTTTGATCACCTTGAACGGCGTCAGATCCACCTTGACTCCGGCCCAGCGACGGGTCTCAACAACTCGACCCAAAACATCATAGACTGTTTCGGTTCCCACAGGCCATTCGGAGACCGAGCCCCCCTCGTTGTACACAGCCGGATCATAAGGACCAACAGTAATCAATACCCGTCCTTCTCTGTCGTAGAGGGTCCGAGATGTCGTTAGATGTGACGTATCTGCATCGGTTTCAAAGGCTGTAAAGGAATTATATGTTTGAACAACAGTTCCAGTTCCATCAGAATCATATTCTTCAATTTGCCCTTGTGAGTTGATGCCTATGTCATAATCAGCAGTAGTGAATGTCCTTGTCTCAACCAGATTGCCTATCTGGTCGTACTCATATTTGGTGACGTTGTTGTATTGGTCGATGGTGAAGTCGGCTTTGCCAAGAGAGTTGTACTTCGTCTCGGAAAGAACCTCACCGTCACTTCCTGGCAGAAACAAATAATCGATGTCTGAAGGTTGAGGATAAGTTGGATTTTCTTGGTTTTCAGGACTTAGAACGCTTACGACTCGTCGTGTCCTGACACTCCTTCCCTGTGAATCATATTCACTGAGCGTAATCACGCAACTGTCATATCCGATGACCTTCGGATTACTTACATAATCATTGTTGGAGATATAATCCCAGTAGTACCAACTTGCCCTCTGATTACCATTATCATCATAGCTGAAATAAGTATTGGATCCGGCCGGGTTGGTGATATACGAGGGTTGCAGATCGTCACCGTTATATGAGTAACTTGTGATTGAGTGTTTATTACTGTAGGGCAGATCTGCGATGTCTTGGAGATAGTAGAGGGCTTGGAAATCCTCTGGCGTCATTTCCTGTACGTCGATCTGTACAGTGTTTACAAGCCTGTTAAGGCCGTCATAAATATTAACGGTCATCTGCAAGCGCGTGTCGGTATAATCACGAACCTCTGTTGTTTTGAGCTTGTTGCCTTCATAGGTGTTATACGTCTTGGATATAATGTCATAATATCCCCCATCCTCATATGGTGGCGAAGTGTATGGTGGCTGTAGTATCCCTTCTCCAACAGTTCCAGTGAAATTCTTGCCCTGAATTACCCATTTCACATTCCCATCGTCGTAATAAAAAGTCTCTGTCACATTGTATTCGGGATCAACCGTTAGGATAGTCTTCCCGTATTTATCATAGTCATACTGAGTAACTATAGGATTATCTGGATCACCTAGGACGGACTTTATAATCTTCCGAGGACTGTCTGGATAGGTTGAATTGGAAACGTAAACATATTCAGTTTCCTCAAGCACATCCGGATCACCTTCTGGTAGTATCTTAAGTCTTTTTGTCCAGGTGACATTGCCCCTCTCGTTATATTCGTACAATGTCGGATAAAGTTTTTCCGTGTCCCAGCGTTCATAAACCATCTCGACTTTGCCAGTCACATCATGTTCAATGGTAATATGGTTACCTTTTGCGTCGACGGTTTCCGTGAGTCTGCCTGCGGCGTCATAGAAGTATCTAATCGGAGCGAGACCGCGAGGATCTCTGATGTCCGTCACATAGTGATCGGCCGGATCGTGCGTCTGGTCTTCGTAAACATATTCGATGACATCATATTGCTCCTCCGGAGTTGCCCCATTTTTGTTTACCAGCTTTTTGACTTTCGTGAGATTACCTTCATCATCGTATTCATATACTAGTGTAGGTGTTCCATTAACAGGATCCTGGTTAACCTCTGATGGTGCATTGATGTACCAGATACGTCTTTCAACAGGTGGTGTTTCAACGGGGTAATACATGATTTGAAGGCTCTTGGTATCATTCCCCTGAGCATCCTTACACTCAATATAGCCATTAGCCCCTATCAGGCCTGTATGAAGATTGGTATTAAAGTTTATTTCTTCGCCGTCCGCGGTTTTGATGCGGGTCAAATACGGGTGGCCGCGTGCGATTGTGTAGTAGGCATCCAGAACGCTGTCTCCATCGTAAAAACACAACCAATCTGCCTCACCGCCATCAAAATAATCTCCGGTAAAGGTATCACGCTCGAAGTAGTATTCCGTACCATTTCCCGTTTTAAGAACGTACGAGCAGAAGTCGTACATAGACGGATCAGCCTGCGTGACGCTCTCCCATTCACCACTGCCCCCTAATACTCCTTCCCAGTAAAGCTGCTCATTTTCAAAGAGGGATACACGACATACCTCTTTGGGATCCCCGTTTTCCCACCAGGCTATATTCGAGCTGCGTCCCACGGCACGCAGTTCCGCATCAATGCCGGGCATGGACATGTACTCAGCTGTATAAAATTCAAATTGTGAATTCGACCAGTCGGGACGATGGTAATCAAGGTAAAACATGAAGGTAGTTCTTCGCCCATCAGGAAGCGTGAGGGTAACGTTGCGATTGGTTAGTTCGCCTCCGTAACGAGTAGATATCGGCGAATCATATTGAATACCATTCCACGTGAAATCAGCTTCATACATCCACAAGCGGGTCTCATCCAGCTCGATGTCCAGGTTGGCAATTGAATAAGCCCAGCCGTGCCCAAATTCACTATCTTTATCCTTCTTGAAACTGTCATAAGTACGCACAACCCTGAGTGGGATTCCACCCGTCTCGATTAAGAGGTCTTCCTGACTGAATTTGACATTGCCAATCTTCAGTGGACAATCGAGAATAAACTGGGCATAATCATTTCTGGGTTCATCGTAGCCATCGCACCGTACAGAAAGCTCCATGTAGTAGGTGCCGTTTTCCAGCATTGAAAGGTCAACTGTGCCCAACTCTATCACGTTTACTCCAATAGACTCAACAGGCTGCCATGGCGTTGGCGCCCAGCCCATCGCATCATGCGACACATCAAAAGGAGTGATAACTTGAATTGGAGTAAAATAATATTTGTTTTTGAAGGTATCGAAATAGACTGTGCCGACTTGCAATCTGTATTCAGTGTCATACGGGAAATCCGGGTTTCCAAGCTTGGCGGATACCACACCCCTTCCATCCTTGATTACCTGTATAGGTGAATCAAAGTTAGTGATAATCTCGTCAGATTCCAATGCAAAATCAGGGAAAGACCACTCGTTAATCAGAGAGATATTTCCGCTGGAATCACCAACAAAACTATCCAGTTCGGCGGTAATATCAGAGGAAGAAATCTGGCCACGCAAAATTCTGAAATGGGCTTTTCCTTTATGATTTGTGCCATTCACCGGCACTGTAAGTTCTCCGTAGTAGTTCCCATTTGCCCAGGCCGCCGTTTCGGCTAGTGGAATGATATCTTCTAAATCAAGTTCAGCTACACTACTAGTATGTGTTTCAACAGGAGAACTTGCACCGGCCTTAAATATCTTAAGCTCCCAGTTTCTTTCCTCATCGAAAGAAGCCGTAAATGTTAAGTCGTCCACCGTGTCATCATCTATCGTTTCCGGGCTGACTTTGAAATCACGGATAGCAGAATTGTTTGCACACACTTCTTCATAAGACTGGCCCATGTAACCTATTGTATCCCAGGCATAAGCCTGAAAGCAACTGGTGCCACTCGGCACGTCGGACAAGTGTGAGATATCCAGTTCATACACAAGTTCCAATTCCCGGTAAAATGCAGGATCGCCGCTCACATCTGCGAGAGTCTCGTCCCCGAGTTTCAGCATTAAATAACTCACTCCATCTTTGTCAGTGGCCTTGGCCGTGAGAACCTTCAAATTGTCTGAGGTTCCGTCTTCTATACCAAGTGTCACCCCAGGAACATCGGGATTATGCACACTCGGCGCAAAAACAAACACATAAACTTCGCTCGCCTCGGTCCCGGATTTTTGTTCCCCTGCCTGCACATCCCAGGGAACAAGTGAAAGTTTGTATTCTCCGGGCTCATAAAACACTACATACGGTGTTTCCGAATTATCGTCGGGTAAGAAAGTTACGTCGGCCGGTCCAATTACTAATGACCATTTCGGAACAATACCCGCTTCGGTTGTCACAAACGCGGCGTCGGACATATGCGCCGGCTCGGGCAAAGTAACATATTTCGTACTTCCGGCGCACCATTTCGTCCCTATCTCGCTAAGATCTTCCGAGACCCAAACAGTTATATCAGCTATTTGAGACCAGATGTATTCGCCAACGTTAACATTGCCCGTCACCGTAAGCTCGTAGGTTCCCGCAGAAGGGAAGATGTATGTAACCTCATCTCCCGAGTTAACTGGTTGGTCTTGAACGGGAGATATATTCTCCGGTTGAGCATTCGACCATGTGCATGTCGAGCCATCAGGAGCTCCCCCCAGAATTTTAGCGTTAAGAGTCAATGAAGTTCCCGGTACGGTAAACTGAGGACCTGAGATGTCGAGCCAGAAGAGCGGCGGCACAACTGCAAGTATGGTCTCAGATGCCAGTAATTCTTGAGTCTGAGCGTTTACTACGCATAGCGTTAAGGGATATTCTCCAGGTTCGGAAAATGTGACAGTAGCCTGTACGTCGGGATCCGTGGTTTGGACCGGATCCAAATCTACCGCATCAGATGAACCACCGCACGACCAGTAGTATTCTGTTTGGGAGTGGATACAATCTCCCTGTATCTGGACCTGGCCGTAGAGGTCAATTGTGTCGCCAACAGCTACGTTCTCAAGCACCTTTTCAGTCATATCCGGATCAAAGGCGGCTTCGGCAGAAATAATACAAGTCTCTTCTCTTACTACGACTTCCATCGTCGTGGTAGCAATTAATTCTCCGCCATTTTTGACCACCAGTGTCAATATGTAAGAGCCTGCTTTGTTAAATAATACTTTTGCCATCGGGACTCCCAGATCAGGCTGGTTTATTACCACAGAATTATCCGAACCGCTCCATGACCACACAGCGTAATCGTAATCTTCAAAGGTACCAGTAGTGCTACCACACAAACCTTCTTCTATTTCGGCCCAGACATCTATTAACCACGGCAATGCAGGAGGATTTGTTTCTTCATCCTCATCGTAGTGGGGGGAGATACATATTGTTCGTGTAAAGTCATCGCCAATGCCATCATCTACCACTACGGTTATTTCCACTGTAGCCGATGCGACGACGCGGTCTTCACCACCAATTCTAATCTTACCCAGCAGGATGATTGGATATTTACCTGCACCGCTGTAGGTAATCTCATCAACTTCGACTTCATTGAATGAAACCATGGTATTCCAGCTCTTTGGGCTGGCAAATGTAACTAATCCATCCGGGGCATCCGGATATGGAAATACCCATTCAACGCTGTCAACCTGGCCTTCCAAGAGCTCTCCATGAAGATTGCATGTTGCCGGGGCCAGGTCGACACTAATGCTCAAGGGATCGGCGCTGGCACTTAATTCGACTTGCTGATAAGTAACAATTGTTACGGCGGCACCGGCACCCAGGAAGACCTCGCCCTGTGACGTATTCTTCCATGCGCGGAATACGACATAATATGCACCATAATGCCCAAAAGTTATATTGGCCGACTTCGGATTAAGAGAGTCAGGCACTATTAATACAGAATCCAAATCAGCAATGTCGTCAGCAGCCTCCACAGACCATTCAACTCTGTCAGAACCGGTGACCACCACACCATCAACGGTGCCGAGGAATTGGTCCGAGACTTGCCATATTTCCCCAATCTTCTCCAGATAGATAGTCCTGTCCGGCCCTGCACTGACTTCAACCATCGGAAATTGAACTTCTATCCAGATCCGGTCTTTCCCTATTACTTCATTACCAGCGTTAATGGCATACAGTTCAATTGGATACAACCCGGGAGTATCAAAGCTGATGGTTGTATTAACCTGCATTGGAGTTCCAATCGACACCGGCTCGTATGGTGCCCACCATTGAACGTGTTCCGGCAAAGGACTTGGCGGGCCAAAATTCGCGCTCAAATTGAGCGTGTCGTTGATATTGGTTTGGTAAGTCCTCTCATCAGAAGCTCCACTGACCGGATCCTTGTCAGCGACTACGATCTCAACCCCCGTATCGATCCGCACATAAAGCAGGTCGGCTCCTACTTTTTTGGTGCTATCATCCTGGTTTGTGACCTCCAATAGGAACATATACCAGCCTTCGGCATTAAACGTGACACTTGCATAGAGTTCGGAATCCGAGTCGGATATAAACACCGGCTCGTAACCAGAAGGATAATCAATACAGGACCACTGGTAAGACAATTGTGTAGGAACATCATCGCCACTAATGTACTTGATTTCGGCTGACTCGAAATCCACATCAACAGACGAAGCCCCTGCTGGTATCTTCTCATATATGGTATCCCCTGCATCTACCCAAATGCCCGAAAACTCATCAGCCCCGATATCAACGAAATCTCCGATTAATCTCGCCTCATTGTCTATGTCTGTCTCATAGGCGGCGATTGTCCAGATGCCCGCCAATTCATTAAGGCCTTGGTCTATGCAATCCGCATTCGAAGCCAGATGGTATGTGTCAGGTGAATCGAAAGGATTGGCCCCGCCAAAGTTGAAGTTATCGTCCTTATTATCCTTAGTATAATCCGATCCATCGATGTAGCAGTTATGTGGTGTGCACCCTGATTGCTGACCCCCTGTCTGGCCTCCATAGTTACCCCAGAGCAAACAGTTGTAAACATACAGATCCGCCCCGCTGCTATTGTTGTAGATACCATATTCTAAGTTATCAGCGATTGTGTTGTTACGAATTACTGCCCCAATGACACAATTATTTACAAATATCCCATATTTCCCGTTCTCATGAATGAAGTTATTGCAAATGCCTGCTGCTACTTCGCAAGAGCTTAACGATATCCCGTATCGCGCGTTCTCATAGGTGAAGTTATTGTAAATGTATACTGTTCCATTGTATTTGTCTAAGCATATTCCATCCCACGTGGAGTTATCGTAAATAGTATTATTCGAAATGTCCAAAACGTTTGAAGTGTCCGAATTATCATTAGGAGCATACCAACTGATGCCATGCCACAAGTTGTCTCGAATTGTATTATTCTTAATAGTAATAGTAAACGGATTTCCAACATCCCAGATACCAATGCCCACACCATAACCGCCGTAACCATTATTCTTTATTACACAATTTGATATAGTACTGATAATACTGGAAGTAGCATCATAACATAAAACCCCCGCTGAATTGCCTCCGGTTATTGTGAATCCATCCAGAACTGTATTGTCAGCAGTTGCAATGACATAGTCGACCTTCGATAATCCCCTTAGAATAGTTTCATTGGCTGGATCACTTAGATCACGCTCTTCCCGACTGCTCTCAATTCCCTTGAAACCGCCATAGACAGATACGCCATTAATCATCATGAATGCATAATATGCCTCATCTCTTGGGAAATAAGTCCCGGCAGCCACCCATATCTGCTTTACGCTTGAATACCTTGTGGGAAAAGTATTTATCGCAACTAATGCATCTTTGAGATCGCTGAATGCTTTATCCCAGGAAATGCCACTATATCCTTTCGAGTTATCGTCTACATAAAGAATTTTAGGTTTGATGTCTACTATCCAGTCCGAGATGTTTATTTTCAACGGATCAGCAAAGGCACATCCGTCAGCGCTTCTCATTCTGCTCCTCAATACAAGGTTCTCCGCACCAGGAATTGAGAAATCATTAACCTTCACTTCAAACTTAAACAGGTCTTCCTCATTCTCATTAGTCTGATTAGCGATTACCTTGCCGAGGTACCACAATATACTGTTTCTGCCTTCATCATATATACCTTGATGTGAAGCCGAGACAAACGTGACACCATCAGGTAATTGGCAGATCACAATTGTATCATCCGATTCGCTGATTCCGGCATCTATCGTGTATTCAACAGAACAAAGGATACTGTCATATAATCCTGCCGAGGGTTCTGGTGCTGGTGGAACGCCATTTATACTGTCCAGAGTCATCTCCACTGTGCCAAGCACTTTCGTGGGAGCTGCAACAACAATATCGGACATCCCATGTAGAGGAGAAAATTTCTCTGAATAAGTCGGGACAGCAGTTTCCCAATCCTGATCCTGAGCAAGCCCGTCATATACTTTGATATAATCATCGGAAGTAACAGTAAAGAGTAGTCCTGTTGTGTTATCAATGGCCAAAGCCCAAGCCTGTTCGGCACTTGCGCTTAAGTCTTTGGTAACAGATACGGGACTAAGTGGATTACTTATATCCGTTCTGACGATATAGTAGCCATCGGTGGGGTAAAGATATGTGTATGTTCCTGTATACAGATACTTGGTCCCGATACCGTCATTATGGACCGCAACAGCTACGGCGTACTTACCTGTATCAAACTCGTATTCGCACTCCCATGTTTCAACATCATAGCAGTATACTTTAGACGATACCGGGCTGTGTCCAGATATCTCTGTCACATACAGATATCCATCCTTCTCATCATAGGCTAAACCGCCGGTTTTTATCGACTGCTGCGCAAGGTTCTTTAGAATTACTGGATTACCACCGTTTTCCAGATTCAAAGTCAGGGTGTCCACATCCCAACTGTAAATATACAGGTTTTCTTTACCTCTGTCAGCTACGTATATCAATTGACGCTCAGAATCAGTAGTTATACCAGATAAATCGGTCCCTGGAAAATCAGCGACTGAACTGACCATTGTTGATAAATCCAAGGCATCAAATACATAAATGTCATCGTATCCTGCCTGGTACTCCTGCGTAATAAATAAGTAATGTTGCTCTGGATCTAAGGCAAGCCCAACTGCCGCATATTCTATGCCGGGGCTGTCTTCTTCTTCGCTTAGACTATTTGTTGAACTATCCCATTTGAATCTTCCGAAGTTACCACGAACCATGTCAGTTATTGCATATACAAAGGTTTGCTCCGAGTCATCGGGAACTATAGTAATCCATACGTCGTCGTCATCATTGTTATTTGGCGGGGGGAAGTCCGGGTCTGTTGCCGTAAGAATCAATTGGTACGGCTGAGCAGTAATAACTGCCGGGTCTGAGCCTTCGAAGATTACCGTAGGATTCTGCTCGCCGGGACTCTGCACGCCCGATGCGTCAACGAATTTGACCGTCACTCCGGCAGGTGGAGTAGCTGACCAGAATAGCGTCATATTCCGAGGCATAGTACGCTCGGTTGCTATAGCGTCATGAAGTGGGACTGTGGCTCGATATATACCTCCATCTTCAACCAGTGTAGCAGTCTTGTTCTCGCCTGCCCAGACCTCGGGAAGCAGATTTCCACATTGTACTACCACAACGTCTGTATCGGACAGGGTCCCGTCATCACCTATAAGAGCCAATTGGTAGATGCCTTCCTGGTTAAAGGTTGCAGTTGCAGTTACTTCAAGGTTCGTACAGTGATCGCCGCAACTTTCTGTTAATGGGCTGATTTGCACACCGTTAAGAGGTCCGTCAATTTTATCCCAGGTGCCTGTCAGTACTCCGGAAATCTGGCCGTCATCCGTAATTGTGCCTCGGAGTTCGACCGTGGTTGCGGTTGAAGCTATAATATGCTCTATCACTTCTTCACTACCATCCAAAATCCAGGCTCTAACTTCAGGTCTTATGTTATAACCCCCGCACGAATTAACGGTTATGGAAGTAGTATCACTGTCTATCTCATGAGGATCTACAGGATCATCATCCCTGCCAATAAGCTGGAACGTATACTTACCGACTATTCCGTCGGCCAGAGTAACACGTGGGTTTAGTATTGCTGTACCATCAGGCCAATTCGCAATATAACCGCCCTCAGGTACACCGATCACCTTCCATTCGTAATTTACAATTTCATTACCGGGATCAATTTTCGAGCCGTGCAGTTGCTCGGTCCCGTCAAACGGCAAACATATCTGCTGTGGCTCACCGGCATCAATCTCTGCACCAAGAGAAGACCAGCTCACTGTAACTTCACCCTCCGCATAGTCTGAACTCCCGCATTCGTCTATAACCAACAGGCCTATCGTGTGGGTGCCGACGGCAAAACGAACGGTGGGATTTGGTCCCCGGGCAATTTCATTACCTCCGGCGTACCAGATATAAGTTAGGCCGACTCCGGTAGAATTCGAGCCATCAAGCGTGACATCCGCTCCGGCGCCGCCGTCTGCTTCCTCGAAGTAGTTGCCTGGGACGGCCTCAGGGGCCTGCACAACGATTCTAATCTGCACTGTATCTGTATCCGAATCTTCAATTGAATCTGTAACTGTCAGTGTAACATCATGTGGACTGTCACTGACACTCATCAAGACATCGACAATCTCTCCCGTGGCGATGGTTGCGCCGGCTTCGGTCCACAGATAGTCAACAATGTCATCACCTTCGTCGGTTGAGCCCGAACCATCGAGTGTTACCGAAATATATTCGTCAGTTATGCAGGCAGAAAGGTTCTGATCCGGGCCTGCATCTGCTACAGGAACGTGATCCGCAACAGTAATTTCCACTGTGGCCGTTACGACTGCTACACCGTCATCTGCCTGCAGTTTCAGTACATAAACTCCAGCCTGATCGAATGTTGCCCTTGGATTGGGCACGTCCGGTGGCGAAGGATCCCAAGTCACTGTGCCCGGACCACTTTCTTGCGACCAAATTAGTGTAACCTCACCTGGTGGATTTGGCAGACCATCGTCTGTAACTGTACCGTTCATATCGACAAAGTTCGTTGGTAATGTGATTGGCTGAACAGCCTCGATTTGCACTGTTGGTGCCTCGTTCACCGTAATTGTCACCGTATCCGATACGACCACCGCGCCATCATCTGCCAGCAATCTCAGTACATAGACTCCAGACTGACTAAATGTCGCCGTCGTGTCTTCTAAGTTCTCAGGTTCGAAATTCACCGGGCCGGGACCACTGACCGGCAACCAAGTTATAGATATTTGCGGATTAGGCAGACCATCATCCGTAACTGTACCGTCCAAATTCACACTGTTCGTTGGTAACGTAATTATCTGATCAACTCCGGCGTCCACTGTCGGTGCCTCATGCACAATAATTTCTACTGTATCTTCTTTAGTTGAAAAACCATCCTCGGCAGTTAATTTCAATATATAAATGCCGGTCTGAGGAAATGTTGCTGTAGTATCCACCATTGTCGAATCTTCAAATTGGACATCACCAGGACCACTATCTTGCGACCAGCTGGTGGTCACTCTGCCAGGTATACCACCTGTAACAGTACCATCAAGATTAGCCGTAACCGTGGGCAGCGCGATTACCTGATCAATACCTGCATTGACCGATAGGGGATTATATTCATCTGCTCCCATATCAACGACAGGTGGTGTTCCGTAACCGGGGTCGGGATCGGTGTCAGGATCATCGATACGCCGAGGATTGCCATCCAAGTCGGTCGGAACATTATAAGGCACCTTCGAGTTGTCGCCGGCATCGATACAAGGTGAACCTGGCTGCAAATGATAATCACCAGGTTCGAAGGACGCTACCATTTCCGAATCACCCGGTGTCCATTGTACCTTTAACACAGACTTAGGAACATTGCGGTTAGCATAGAAAAGATCTAAATCGTAAACTTTATATGGCTCAAGACCCAAATCTATTGGAACCAAATCTTCCATCACTCCTTGACACCATTCTTGCTGTGGATAAATTGGATAAGGAGAAGAAGTGCTGACGTAAGCTATTCCACCAGTCAATTCAATTATGGAATGTGAATTGCAATCTACAAAGAAACCTTCTCTGCTTAGAATAACTCGATCGTTTATTGCAACTATTATGTCATCACTTGCTTCGAACTCAAAAGTCTGTCCTGGCACATAGGTAAATTTAGTACTATATTTGAGAGTGAAGAAATAGTTGTGATAAACGCCACATTCTGAACAGTAACATTTAGGTTGATCTTCCCTTCCAAAGCAAGGAGGATCCGCACAATCACAGTCTGATCCGCAATCATCACAACAAGTATCAATTGGGAAAAAGTGGTCGCTATTCAGTTCAAAGACTCCCTTGACCGGATCTATACAATACCGTTTTGGCACTTGTAGGTTCGTATTGACAGGTCCACGTTTATTTTCGTAAGGATCAGGCGCATACCAGAGCTTGAACTTCCAATAATCATCGGTTCCTGATCCTGTTCTAGTAATAGTGCTAGTGTTAATCGGCTTATCCATCATTTGGGGCGTTTTGTAATAATTACCAGAGTCGGTACACAGGAAATCAGCAACAAACTCATCCTCGTCGTGATTTTCGTTTACGGACATGTCAGAAAATCCATCCTGGAAGTCAAAGATAGTTATCTCACTTGAATTCGCAATCAGAGGTGTTCCCTGTACTACATCGTTTCCATCTGCAAGCTTCCATTTCCAGGTCCCCGATTGCACAAATTGTGGCTCCTCGGTCCCGGATGCATTCCCGGCACCCCAATTCAAAACAGGCGTGCCCTCTTGAATCACGTCAGCCTGGCCGCCTTCAATATTACTGTAGCTTATATGTGCCTGCGCAGTATTGAATAGACAAATCTCACGTACGGGATAGGCAGAGTCATCCACATCTGCTCGGTTATGCCAAATAATACTGTTATACATCACCAAGGCGGCACTGTCGCAGTGGATACCATCACCGGCATTGTTAGCCACTGTGCAATTGTTCATCCAGAGGGTACCGCCATTATTGTAGATCGCGCCTCCGCTGTTACCTCGTCCCATATTGCCGATTAACAGACAGTTAATTAGCTGCAG